>BCSF01000314.1_pt1 | contig 20166 bp, 18 predicted proteins | sample 1016431 | NCBI WGS metagenome assembly BCSF01 (sample SAMD00045685;SAMD00045686;SAMD00045687;SAMD00045688;SAMD00045689;SAMD00045690;SAMD00045691;SAMD00045692;SAMD00045684;SAMD00045690;SAMD00045691;SAMD00045692;SAMD00045684;SAMD00045685;SAMD00045686;SAMD00045687;SAMD00045688;SAMD00045689, study...
GAAGAAAGCGCAGAAAAAGAAGTCCGTGAAAGAGAACCTTGGCATCAAAGACCCTAATTAAGGATTTCTAAACATATAAATAGTGGTATCAATCCTTATCATCAATCAGGGCGAATGTTAATGAGTAAAGTAGGCGATACAAAAACTGGCATAAAGTTTTCCCAAATAAGAGAAAACTACAACATGCCAAATTCAGCAATTTCTATGAATTCATTTTCATATTCTAAGATCGGAACTGGAGCGTTTGACCCTCAAATACCATTTAGAGCAACTAGAGATGCTATAATAGACCCTGATTCTTACACATACGGTAATATTGTAGAATCTGGGGATTGGGATCATAGAATTTTTAATGATGGCCAATCAACATCTTCAGGCGGTTATTCCTCGTCTACTACCAGATCTAGCTTCTTGACAGATGTAGGTCGTCATGCAGTAGTTTCAAGAAAATTTGGACATGTTCATGAGTCTGACTATATTTTTGAGCAGTATGGGATAGATATAAAAATAGCATTAGATAAACCAAATTCTAGTAGAAGAGAAACTTTTAAGTTTTATCTCAAATCTACAACAGGTAGACAAATCAAACTCTTTGCGCACAATGATGACATAGAACCACTAGTCGAGGCACCAAATTTTTTCAATTACATTGGTATATCATTCCCATTTAAAACTGGCCAAACCACTGGCGGAACATTTGTAGATAACGATAAATTAATATATAATATATTCCAGAGATCAATTCTAGACAATGGGGATAAATCGTTCACTTGGGGTGGGTTTTGCCAATCAGATTTCGGTAGTGCCTTACAAGCTGGTCAATCAGCTGGAGGTATTACAATACCAGCTGACGGCTCTTGGAAACTCATCTCAAGTGTTGAGAATCCTGGACTTTCATTAAAACATGATGTAGATAATAATTTGACTTCCTCAACATATTACAGAGAGGAATTTCCTCTCCACCCAGAGGATGGCGATTCTACAGATTTCCTAGGTATTAAACTTAGCGGTATAGATAGAATAGAGTACACATTACCAGCATCAGAATCATCTGCCAGAAAGGCAGGTATGGAAAGATTTACTGGTACTGGTAAGAAGCAAGGTGAGGTAAGAAGAACATTTAATTGGGATCCAGGTTACTCTGGAGACAACGCAAAGATAATAAATATATCTTATTCAGATTTAGATTATAGCGGTGATAGCGGACACACAACTGCGGTCTTTGTCTTAAAGGCTGACTTTGAAGACACCAGTGATGCAACTTCTTTTGTAAATGATTTCATATCTACTTATGGTTATCCTACCATAGTAACTAATGGTCAAAACGCAGCAACACATGGTTTTGAGTTGACTAACACTGCACATGCTTATTCTTCTACTAGGAATGACTCTGTAGGGACTGGGGTTGTCTTGATCTATTGGGGGCATCTACCAGATTCGGCTATTAATAACGCTAATACTAATAATACGTTTTCTTTTGGTGACGCATATGAAGTGGTATCTGGATTAGCGTTTAATCAATTTAATCAGACAGCACAAATAGCTTCTGGTAGTTTGACTGCTGGGCAAGACTCTTTCAGTGGTCATGTTCCAAAGTTACAGGCTGCATTATATCATATAGTTGGCGTGAGTCAAGATGATAATGATATTATACATAAGTATTATGTGGATAATGAAGTCGGCGACGATAATGGTACAGCCGTTCCATTGCGTTCTCTAAGTGATGCTCATGTCGTGAGCCTCACCGATGGGGATAGAAAGGGTGGATACTGTACAATCGGGGCAGTAGCCAGTGATATGCCATCAGATGTATTTACATTAACGAACCAATCCTCAGGCTTTGCTGGCGGAGAACTTAATTATACATCAGACTACAATGAACCTACCTTAAACGGAAGCAGCATTATATATGGAGCGGAATCGGTTAATAAGCACCCTGGAGTATATACCAGAGAACTCTGGCGATCTGGCGGTAACGAGTATCTTGCTTCTTTGCCTTCTTCTTACTATGATGATGCTGGTCAAGTCTTAAATTACAGACCAAACGAGATTTTTAATAATCCTACCAACTCCGCTGAAGAAAGTTTTGGTCTCATCGGCAAAGGAATGACGTCAGGTCAATTTCCATGGCCATTTGAAGGACCGTATCTAGCTGCGCATGCTGGACCTGATGACTCTTATTGGAGAGGAAAAACCTTTGACCACGTTTTGTCTAATAAGTCCATAGGTTGCGATGCATTCTCGGTTTTACACCCCGACTATCCATCTAGGTATAGACCAAGGTCGAGATATGCCAATGTTTTAAATACTATTTCATTTAAGTGGGATACATCTTTATATCGCCCACCTAATCACGTTCAATCATTACTGTCAGTTGATAATAGACAAAGAACTGATGCATTACCTTGGCGCATGATATTTGCGGAACAATTGCACATTAAAGATTTGCAGAATGCTGCTCAAGTACATCAAACTGGGGTAACAACAGGTGCTACCGTTCCTCTTTATAACAGCAGTGATGGCGTCAGGGCTAGAGCAGCAGTTAATCCCGAAATCCCTGTTGCTTTTGAAACCAGACTTTATGCTGAGAATGGTATAGAAAATAGAAGATTGCCATATTTTGCTGGTGGGGGTAATAGTAAAAATACAGATTTAAATAACTATAGGGATCCATCACTTTTTTATTCTCACCCAGATTTCGGTACTGAAAGCCAGAGAAATACAACATGGCATAATACGTGGGAAACTACAAAGGGGCAAAGTTCGTTTTGGAGCGATACGGTCTTACCCCAATTTGATTTTCTCAAATCTGATGGATCAGGAAATTACGATCGAAAAATATACACCCTTATGGGTACTGTTCGAGATGATATTCATGACGATGACATAGAGGCATTTGTAGGTAATCAGGCAACTGATGATTATATAGATCTAGGGTTCGCATATAGAATAGTTTGTGTTGGTCATGACCCACTTGACGATAATTGCCCTATCTACGAATTATATGTGACAAATGGCGGAAGTTTGATGAATTTCGAACTACCTGATGGCTCTGCTTATTGTAAAACTATTATTAATGAATTGCCAGATTTTGATGGGGTTTTAAGCGACACTGGAGAAGAATCGATACACCCATTAAAAGGTAAAGAAATTCCTTTGGACGCTAATGGGCAAAGAATAGAAAGGTGTGTTGCTAGATTTAAACCAATCAGAAATCCAGGATATGGTGGAGGTTCAGCGGATAATCAAGATTTCTCTAATTTTTCTGTTCATGTGCAGGATCACACGGAATTCCCAAGAAACGATTTGATGGTTGATCATGTTGGTGTAGATAATAGCAACTTTTCCGAAAACTTTGATCTTAACTATATGCGCCAAAAAACCAATACCATAACTTTTGACGATATAGCAACTTTTCATGGAGAAACTCTGAACTGTGATGTAACATTAAGATTTGAAGATTACCCTGATACAGATCCTACATATCCAGCTTTTTATGAGTCATACAAAGATGCTCGTCAAAAATATGCAACTTTCGAAAATGTTGCCGCAGATCAAAGGGGTTTGGATGACCAAATCGTTGGATTAGCAACCGTGTATGAAAACACTTCACTAAACAATGAAAACATAGGCGCACGAATAGTATTTGGTCCCAACCCAGAATACAGTAACACCTCAGGCGTGGGTGTTAAGTTTTATTCTTTGGACGGCAAAGCTAAAAGAATTGAATTCGGACCTGCAAGTTGGGGCGAAGATGGTCTCAATACTACTGCACTAAACAACATAGTATGGAGAACAGATTTAAAAGATGGGACATACTCAGCTGTAACTGGTGCATTGTTTAAACACCAACTTGCTAATCAAGATACGACTGGATATCAAGTTATAGAAATACCTGCTACTGGGTTTTCTAATATCTACTGGGATAATGTAAATGCTTCAAATTTGTATAATGCTACATTTAACGGAGATGGTACTACTGCCCTTTCAACTCCTAACGATAACTCTGGATTAGCAATAACGTTTAATAACGTCGATAGGATTACTACTATACTAGAAGGAAAAGAGGCTTTATCTACAACGCCTAATCACCCCGACGAAATTATTAGTGGAAGTCCTGCTACCAAGTATGATGCTCTCGGGCAATCTTTCATGCACGGATTTAAGTCTTTGGGGTTAGATTATGATGGTTCTCCTGCAAATTTCAGTTCTAGTGCAAGAAACGCATCCAGTAATAATGGTGTAGTGTGGTATAGTTCTACTGGGCAAGGGACAGATACGAACGTTTGGGGATACGCCAACAACCAAGTTAAGGACGCTTTTGACACAATTAGGGTCGGTAATAAGTTGGGTTCTTCCATGGCGGGTAAGATAGTAACTAGATTTGCGTATAACGCAACTCCCACAACAAACATACCCTTTTCAGATATCAAACCTTGGGGTTACGATCATCAATATCGAGCGGATGTAGGTGACCGTAGAAGCGATGGTGAATTCAATGTAGACGGAACGGCATCGGAAAGGGATAATGATGCCAGAAGCAGATTTGAAAGGACTCATACTTTATTAATACATGGAACTTCTCCACTTAATGATGGTTTGGCGGTAAAGGAAACACGTAATCATCTGTTATGCCAAATATGCTTTAAAACAGTTATGGATGAATTTATATGGCAGCATGCCATGATAGAGGTTGATTTGTCGAGGAAAACTGATGACCACCTCTATACTGGCGATCAAATAAATAAACTGTATCACTGGTCTATGACTAATCGAATTGGTGGCAGCAACACCCAAAACGATAAACAAAGTGATCGGTTTTCAACGATGAGTGGTTATAGCGACGAAGCCAGCTCAAAAATAGAGGTATTTGAAGGTGATGTTATACAATTTGTACATCAGGATCATAATGATCAAGGTGCTCCTTCAGATACTGAAGCGTTTGACAGTGCCTATGCTGGTGTTGAGGCTCTGCGGACATCAACTGGTGTTCCTAGTAGCATTTTGTCCACTGAAGTTGATGGTAGGCAGTTAGCAGATGTGTTTGACGATGGTGAAGTAACATCTGCAGATGCGCAAGTGTTTCTTAATTACCCGAATACTATCAATGCTGAACTTTATCCTGGATTGTCACAGAGTGATGTAGAGGATGCAAGAGACTACGTTACTGATACTGTTATACCATACTTAATTGACAACGACCATTTCGAGTATTTCAACCACGATAGATACTTCGTAACAAATGAAGCACCTCAGGATAATTGGCTCGAAAATAATTCAATTGAACATGATACTCTTGAGGTTTATTCTAAACAGCCAAATCAATCCGATCAGGAAAAGTTGGCGATTAATGAGCATGGTTGTAGTGGGTATCATAATCTTAACGACGGAACAACCCCATATTCCACAATTTACTTTGACACTACAGGTAAAGTAGGTACATACTATTTTCAACACGAATCGGAAGGAGCCACCAAGCATTTCGACATAGTGGAACATCCAGGTTTTAAGGAAACTAAAATAATCCACCAACCTAAACTAAAAAGAAAATGAAATGAAAGAAAACGAAATAATAACTTTGGTATGTGTAGCAGGAGAATACATCGGTAAACTTAAAGGCGAGATTGGAGAAACAATCACCTTGAAAGATCCCCGAATGTTGGTACAGAATGAAAATGGCATGGGGTTTGCTCCTGGAGTTGCCATGACTGGTACTAAAGAACCTAAAGAAGTTGTGTTCCAGCAGTATGTGTTTGTAACCGAAACTAACAAAGAAGTTTCAGATGCCTATCGTCAAATGGTTTCTGGCATTGTACTTGCTGGTGCTGACGGATCTCAAGCAGGTGCTGGTGGAATTCAAATGCCATAACCCTTTACTTTTTGATTGAAATGTAGTATAATAGCAACATTGATTTATTATTTTATTATGGAGATGTAACATGAGCGACTTCCTTTGGGTGGAGAAATACCGCCCATCAACTATCAGTCAAGCTATCCTACCAGCTCAACTCAATAAAACATTCAGCGAAATCGTAAGCGGTGGAGAGCTTCCAAATATGCTCTTCACTGGTACGGCTGGTGTTGGTAAAACAACAGTGGCAAAGGCACTGTGTAATGAGTTGGGATTGGATTGGATTCTTATCAATGGATCTGAAAGCGGTAATATCGACACGCTTCGTACTAAGATTCGTCACTTTGCCTCTACTGTTTCACTACAGGGTGGTTACAAAGTGGTTATCCTAGATGAGGCTGATTACCTAAATGCGCAATCTACTCAACCAGCATTGCGTGGGTTTATTGAAGAGTTTGCTAATAACTGCCGATTTATCCTAACCTGTAACTTCAAAAACAAAATCATTGAACCGCTACATTCACGGTGTTCGGTCTATGACTTTAATATCCCTAAAGATGAAAAGCCGACTCTGGCTTCTGGTATGTTCAAACGTGTATGCGAAATACTTACCAGTGAGGGAGTAACCTATGACCAGAAAGTAATTGTAGAACTGGTTAACAAACACTTCCCAGACTTCCGTAGAGTTATCAATGAGTGTCAGAGATATTCTTTATCTGGTACGATTGATGCGGGTATATTGATCAACCTTGAAGATGAGAACATTAAGTCTCTTGTAGATTACCTGAAGAAAAAGAACTTCAAGTCTATGCGTTCATGGGTTGCTAACAATATGGACGTAGAGCCATCGGTTGTATTCCGTAGGATCTATGATACTATGAATGACTTTGTTGAACCAAACTCCATACCTCAACTCGTAGTAATCTTGGCTGACTACCAGTACAAGGATGCTTTTGTGGCTGACCACGAACTCAACCTTGTTGCTTGTATGACCGAGATTATGGGTGCGGTGGAGTTTAAGAAATGAATCCATTTGAGTTCTTAAAGTCTATCAACTCTACCAAAAAGGATATAATGGTAGACGATGATGCAGAGAAAGGATATAATCCATTTATAGTAAACCGTGGACTCTCGCAGTTCTTGGACACGGTACTATTTGCAAATGAGATGAATCGTTATCACCACCTTGATAACAAGATGCAATTTCACTATCTTATAAATAGTATTAGAAAGGGAAAACGCTTCTCCAAATGGGCAAAAGCAGATTCCCTTGATAATATCGAAGTTGTGAAAGAATACTTCGGGTATAGTAGTGAGAGAGCACGTGAAGCGTTACGATTGCTATCTGATGAACAATTAATTGAATTGAAGAATAAGGTAGATAAAGGTGGAACTAGAAGATCAAAAACCAATTGAGTGGACTCCAGCCTCAATGCTGGAGGTACGTTTAAGCCACCCAGACGACTTTTTAAAAGTTCGTGAAACATTGACGAGAATGGGTGTGGCTTCTCGTAAGGATAACAAACTGTATCAGTCTTGTCATATATTACACAAGCAAGGAAGATACTTTATCATTCATTTTAAAGAACTCTTTATGCTGGATGGTAAGCCGAGTAACCTTATGGAGAATGACGTACAAAGGAGAAACACCATTGCGACTTTGTTGTCAGACTGGGGTTTGCTAGATATCGTTGAGGATTATCAAGCAGAAAATAAAGCACCGCTCAGACAGATTAAAATTATCTCACATAAAGAGAAACACGACTGGGAACTTTGTCCAAAGTACAACATAGGTGTAAAGTAAATGCTAAGTTTTAAGACTTATCTCGAGGAAGGAGTAAACGATCCTGCCATATTCAAGGCTGTATTTTTGGCTGGGGGTCCAGGAAGCGGTAAGTCTTTTGTGGTCGGTAAGACTGCATTACAAGCATTAGGGTTTAAACTAATAAACTCAGACGATGCCTTTGAGAAAGGATTAAAGAAAGCTGGATTGTCTATGGATCCAGAGGATATCTTTTCGGTTCAAGGTCAGGAAGTACGTGCTAAGTCAAAAGCACTTACTGGTAAAAAGATGGAACGTGCCGTTGAGGGTAGACTTGGTCTAGTGATAGACGGCACTGGTAAAGACTATACAAAGATCAAGAAACAAGTTGACCTGCTTCGTAAGATAGGTTATTCAGTTGCTATGATTTTTGTAAATACAGATCTAGATACTGCTTTAGAACGTAATAGAAATAGGTCTAGATCTTTACCAGATTCTGAAGTAGATAAGATGTGGAAAGACGTTCAAAAGAATATCGGTAAATTCCAGAATCTATTCCGTGATAGAATGACTATTGTAGATAACTCTACTGGTTCAGATATTGAACGTGGTACTATGAGTGCCTACAAGAAGATTATGGTGTGGTCAAAGACTCCACCAGAAAACAAAATTGCTGCTAAGTGGATTAAGTCTCAAAAGAAATCCTAGCAATTGTTTGGTCCGCATAGAGACCCGCATTGGTTCATGCGTTAAAAGAATCGTATAATCCGAATAGGAGAAATGCGATGAGTTACGAACTAACTTACAGAGGTGTAAAATACACCAAACAAGTTAAAGCTACTTCTGGCGTGAAAAAAGCGTCTAAGTAAGTTTAACGTCTAGAGGGGTTTAAATGCCCCTCTTTTTTCTAATCTATTGACAGAAATGTTATAAATAAAGTCGGAATGCCGAGTAGTCGGGTTCCAACTATTAATCTTGCTTTAATACAAAGGAGAAAAGACATGACTAATATGAATGTTAAATCACTATTCCCACGCTCAGCGTTTGTTGGGTTTGACCATTTATTCGACGAGTTAGATAAGGTCGCAAGACACGCTAACGATCACTATCCTCCACATAATATCGTCAAAGTTGATGACGAGAACTATATGGTAGAATTGGCTGTTGCTGGTTTTGCGGAAGACGAGTTAGAGATTGAAGTCAAAGACCGTACACTCTTTGTTCGAGGAGAACATAAAAATAGAGGTCGATCGTATATTCACAAAGGCATTAGTGCCAAGAAGTTCAATCGTTCCTTTAGAATATCTGAGTATGTCGAAGTTCACGGAGCTGATCTTAAAGATGGAATCCTTGCTGTACAGCTGAAGGTAGTCCTCCCAGAAGAGAAGCGTCCCCGCAAGATCGAAATCGGATCTACTGGGGCATCAAAGAAAGAAACGTTTATTCAAGACTAAGCGTTTTGACAGCGAAAACCCAGTAGGTTGTACTAATCAATTTACTGGAGTTAATCATGAAAACAAAACATGATAAAATCAGATCTGGATTCGAAGCACTTCTAATTATTGGCACTGCTTTGGCGATTGCGCCTGCCACAATTATAATGGCTTCGGCTCCAACTCTAACTATCTAAAGAAAGGGGAGGGTGAAATTCCCTCCCAACTTTATTAAAATATCCCTTGACTTTTACCACTAAATGCGGTATAATATACCATATGATGAATGATACTTTCTACACCTCAGTGAGCAGATTCGGTAATGATATTCTAGTCCGTGGTTATCGAGACGGAAACAGATATTCAGAACGAGTACGCTTCTCCCCTACACTTTATGTGCCAGCTGAAGGCGGTGATTGGAAATCCTTAACAGGTAGACCTCTCAAACCGATCGAGTTTGACTCAATGCGTGAAGCAAGGGAGTTTATCCAGCAATACGGTGATACTTCTAACTTTGAAATCCACGGCAATACTAACTACCTTGCGCAGTATGTTCAAGAAAAGTTTCCAGGAACTATTGAGTTCAATCGTGACATTATCAACGTTACTACCATCGATATTGAGGTCGCATCCGACGATGGATTCCCTGAGCCTCAGCAAGCAGACCACCCAGTAATCACGATCACCCTCAAGAATAACATTGACAACATTTACTATGTTTGGGGGTTAGGCGACTATGATACTTCTAAGTCCATTATGCAGGACAATCAGGTTATCTACAAGAAGTGTGAGTCCGAAGCCAGATTACTTATGGAGTTTGTTACTCATTGGGCAAGTCCAAGATTTATCCCAGACGTAGTTACTGGCTGGAACTCAACTCTGTTTGATATGACTTATATGATCAATCGTATCAGTAAGGTTATCGGGCAGGACATGGCTAAGAAGCTATCGCCATGGGGTAAGATTGATGAACGCAAAGTTACAATCAAAGGTAAGACCGAGCAGAAGTTTGAGATCAAAGGTATTGAACAGATTGATTACTTGGATCTCTATAGGAAGTTTACCTATACTGCTGAGGAGTCGTACAAACTTGATCATATTGCTCACGTTGTTTTGGGAGAGAACAAGTTATCCTATGAGGAGTATGGTAATCTCTTTACTCTTTACAAACACGATCACCAGAAGTTCGTTGACTATAATATCAAAGACGTAGAACTAGTTGACCGACTTGAAGACAAGATGGGTCTTATTACCTTGTGTATGACTCTAGCGTACAAAGCTGGAGTAAACTACAGCGATGCGTTTGGTACTACTGGCATTTGGGATACGTTCCTCTACCGAGAACTGTATGAAAAGAAAACAGCAGTACCACCCAAAGAAGAAAAGATGAAGACTGACTTTCCTGGAGGTTTTGTTAAAAGTCCTATGGTTGGTCGCCATTCTTGGGTTGTTTCCTTTGACTTGAATTCTCTATACCCTCACCTGATTATGCAATACAATATGTCACCCGAAACTATTGTAGATGATGCGACTATGGGGGTGAACGTAGAAACTTCTTTGGCTAGTAGAAACCCGCAAAGTGTTCGCCCAGATTGTACAATGGCAGCAAATGGTTCTCATTACCGCAAGGATATTCGTGGCGTTATTCCTGAGGTTGTTGATAGTTTATATGCTGGCAGGAAACAAGTAAAGCGTCAGATGCTAGATGCCACGCAGGAACTAGAGGGTGTTGATAAAACTAAAAAGACCGAAGTATATCAACTAGAGAAAAAGATATCCACTCTCGATAATGAACAGATGGCTATCAAGATTATGATGAATTCTCTATATGGTGCTATTGGTAATCGCTGGTTTCGTTACTTTGACTTGCGTATTGCTGAGGGTATCACGCTATCTGGTCAGTTGTCTATCAGGTGGGCTGAGCAGGCAGTAAACCGATTTATGTCTAAGGTAGTTGGCGTAGAAAAAGATTATGTAATTGCTATCGATACTGATTCTCTGTACATCAACTTTGAACCGCTAGTCGATAAATACTTCAAAGACTTACCTAAAGCTGAAACTGTAAAGATGCTTGACAAAGTATGTTCCGAGCAGTTTGAGCCAATGCTAGAAAAGTCTTATGAAGATCTAGCAGAATATATGGATGCTTATCAAAACAAAATGGTAATGGCTCGTGAGGCGATTGCTGATGCTGGTATCTGGACTGCTAAGAAACGTTACATACTAAACGTTCACAATAACGAGGGTGTTCAATACGCAGAACCTAAACTCAAGATTATGGGTATCGAGGCAGTTAAATCTTCTACTCCCGCATCTTGCCGTAAAGCACTCAAAGAGTTGTTCAAGGTTATCATAACTCAGGATGAGGCAACAACTCAAAAGGCGATTAAGCAATTCAAGGATTACTTCAGCACATTATCACCAGAGGATGTAGCATTCCCTCGTGGGGTTTCTAATGTTACAAATTGGGTTGATAGGAAACTAATCTATAAAAAAGGTACTCCGATTCATGTGCGTGGCTCTTTGCTTTACAATCATCATGTAGAGTCTAATGGGTTAGGTCGTAAGTATCAAACTATCAAAGATGGAGAGAAGATAAAGTTTGCTTATCTTAAAGTACCAAACCCCATCAAGGAAAATGTAATCGCATTCCCTGACTTCTTACCTGAGGATCTAAAGCTGCATAAATATATCGACTATGACCTCCAGTTCGATAAAGCATTCCTGGAAGTTGTCAGACCCATACTCACAGCAATTGGCTGGAACGAAGAAGAGAAAATATCACTAGAGGACTTTTTTGTATGACACATTATTACCAAACAAACTTTAATAAAGTAAACGTCTTTATGGATGCTTTTGGGCAGGAAGTAAAGAGATCACCTGAGTTCCCAGACTTAGATACTGTCGCTCTACGTTACGAACTTATCAAAGAAGAACTACAAGAACTATTTGTAGCAATGGCTGAGAAGGATATCGTTGAAGTTGCTGACGCACTAACTGATATTCTATATGTTACCTATGGCGCAGGACACGCATTTGGTATCGACCTTGATGCTTGTTTCCGTGAGGTACAAAGATCTAATATGAGTAAGTTGGGCGAGGATGGCAAACCCATCTATCGTGAAGACGGTAAGATTCTAAAAGGTCCAGATTATTCTGAACCTGATTTGAAGAAAGTGCTTGACATTTAGTATGAAGTATAGTATAATATGCGCTGTACTAGGAGAATATTATGGAAATAATTGATATAAACGGTCGCAAGTGGCAAAAGTTCAAAGGCGATGAGGGGCAAGATGTATATGTTGCTCTTTTTGTCGAGAACCAAGACGACTTGCTTGGTAAATTTGCTACGGAAGAAAGCTACGATATCGTAATTGATAGTGATGCTGACGTGTACTTACCTGCGGAATCTAATGTAGATGGTGAGGTTGGCGAACTCAATGAAGATAGGATAGCGTTCAAGTTCCGTAAAAACACATTCACTGCCGAAGAACAATCAGGTGCGTTTGATGGTTTGTTCGATGCTGCGGTTGAATCTCATAATCGTGGTCTGGCAGCAGGCGAGCGAGTAGAGAAAAGCGGTAATCGTGATTGGGTTACTCCCTATCAGGTAGAAGTCCTCAAGTATTACATGGACGGTCAACCACTATCTCTTGATGGCTCTGATCCTCTTGAAGCTATCAAAGAAAAGTATCTAAACGGTGACAAGAATGAAGCACGTGGCTCTGTTTGGTTACGATCTAAAGTCGAGAATGATTATGGTAATTATGAGACTTTCTTCAATACTGTAATGGAAGAACTAAGAGATGCTGACGTGCGTGAAGCGTCAGTTATGGCTAAGAAAATACATGATGGCTACATCTCTCAAACTTCTTACGCAGCAGCATTGTGGTCTGGTATTGCTGGCTTCTATGGTCGGTATCCTCGTATTCCATTTGGTAGACCGACTTCATTCACCGAGCATAATCGATCAACTTTTGAGAAATGCTATCCGTTTGCTCGTAAACTCGAAGCTGAGTTCAAACGTTTGCTACCTGTTCGATACGGTCGCCAGCAGAAGTGCGCTGAGAAACTAGACAAACGATTCCTTATTGGTGAGGATACTACCTTTACTACGATTACTGTAAATACTACTACCAAAGATCGTAACGCACGGATGGCTTGTCACCGTGATGCTGGCTCTTTGAACGAGGGGTTCAGTAATCTAACAGTAGTTACCAAAGACGGTAAAGATTGGAAAGGTGGATATCTCTGTTGTCCTGAAGTTCGTATGGCTATTAACGCACGCCCAGGAGATCTCTTACTCGTAGATAATATGAGAATCATTCACGGTAATACTCCGATTGAAGCACCTGACTCAGGCGAGGATGATATGCTTCGTATGTCGCTAGTATTCTACTTCCGTGAGGATATGCTACAGCTTGGCTCGTATGACTATGAAGTAATCCGCAGACAATTTGTCGATCACCGTAGACTTAACAAAGAGCATCCTATGTGGCGTGAACGTTGGAATGGTGTATCACCTTCAATGTGGGATTCAGATGAATGGTATGAGTATCTTGAATCTACTGGCGGTCGAGAAATGGTAGAGCAGTATCACCCTGAAGCATATGAAGAAAAGGCAAGTTTGGAGGAGTTCTTCTAGTGTGCGCAGTAATCGGTATTGAGATAAGTGGCGTAACTGCTCAAGATATATCTTCTATTCGTCACTTATTCATTGAATCGAGGATTAGAGGCAAACATGCCACTGGCGTATCTTACCTGAAAGAGGGTAAGGTTCATACCATTAAAGAGCCAGTAGATGCTGTTGAGTTTATGAAGAACAATAACCCTGCGGACTGGGTTGACGAGAATGGAGATATAAAAGCAGTTGCTCATTGTCGTTATAGCACTTCTGACCTTAGATTCAATCAACCTATTGCGGATGAGGATTTATCTCTTGTTCATAATGGGGTTATCTCTCAAGAGTTACCAGAGAACTGGAAAGAACTATATGATATAGATTGTGAAACGGCAAACGACTCTGAGTTACTGTTTCATCGCCCAGATCCTACTGCTTGGGAAACCGCATCAATTTCTGCTTTACTTTTGAACAGAAATGGTATACAATATATGCGTAATGGCAAACGTCCACTTTGGACAGCCGAAGTTGATAGAGGTAAGATATACTCATCAACTCAAGATATTATTAGACGTAGTGGATTTAAAACTTTCAAAACCAGTCGAGTAGATTATGCTGGTGAAGACTTACAACCTTAAAGGTGAATTGTTATGTATGATAAAAAAGATTTTACTTGGGGATATGAAATTGAATGGGGCGATATTGACCGCAGGTTAGAAATACCCGAACATCTTGGTAGTTGGGAATTTGCTGAAACCGATATCGTTAATATACACGAGCCATTCAAATACGTTGCTTGCGATCCTCTAGGCGAAGAACCTTATATGGGCGGTGAAGTGAATACTAAACCGACCGCAACTTGGGAAGAGCAGGTAGAGCGAATACTTGAAGTCAAAAAGATATTTGATGATGCAGGTAATCAACCATCTGCCTCTTGCGTCAATCATGGTCATTTACATGTATTTGTTCCTGGATTGAAAGACGACCTAGACTCTCTTAAGAAAATGATTACTTACATCAAAGCTAATCAGGCTGATACTATTGAAGCGTGTTATCAATACTACGATGCTGGTAGTATGAAGAAAGCCAAAGGTGCTAAGATGTACTTAAAGTATGACGGTGGTCGTGAGATGCCAGAGTATATGTGCGACAATATCGTTAATCTTGCTACCGACTTTGATCACTTTATCAAGTTACATGCAGCTGGTAAAGATGGCGTTTCTATGGGTCGACCTTTCCGATATGCTATCAATACCTATTGTATGAAGCATACTGGTACGATAGAGTTCCGTTGCTTCCGTTCAACTACTGACCGCAAACAGATAGAAGATCAATTCAAGTTTGCTGAGAAGTTTATTGATGCTGCACTGAACGATGGTCCGAGCGTGAAGGAAATCCTAGCAGAATATGACTATGACTTCCCACCATTTATCTGGGATCTTAATGAGTATGTTGGTTGGGAAAAGACTAAGCACTCTAAAGAAAGAGGTAATAAGCATCGTGAATTCCACGAAGTTGCGTAAAACTACGGCAGAGGAATTTACTTCTGCCATTACTACTGATCCTGCAGACAAGTTCGCCAAAACCTTTGTAACAAAGGCGAATATGCAGGAGCAGTGGGATTATTGTACTGGTCTCTGGGATGGTAATGACTTACTCGGAGCAATCATTACAACTGTTTCAAAACGTTCGCCCAAAGTAGCGAATCTTCAACTGCTTCATACTTTTGCTAATCATAGAGGTAAGGGGGTGGGCACTATCTTGTGTAACCACTCTTTGAAACAAGCAAAAGCAGATAAAGCAATTTACTTCCGTGTTTCTGCCGAGCCAGATGCTGTTGCCTTTTACGAGAAATGTGGGTTTCAGTTTCTTGGTAAACAGAAAAGCGGATGTCAGCTATCAATGTTTCGTATCAACAATACCTTTCAGGATGGAGACTACGATATATCGGATCCTACGATATACTCAGCAGTACACAAAAAAGGTAAAGGTGGTTGTGTCGAAGTATTTGTTGAGCCAGATGGACTCACCGAGTTCTTCTAAAAACTTGACTTTTGGGTCATTTTATTATATAATTGTACTTGCTTAACCGAATAGAGGAGAAAAGCACGTGTTGACTAATAACGTATATGTTTATGCATATCGCAATATTGAATCCAGCAAGATGTATATCGGATTACAACCAGCTGGTAAATCATTCTACATTTCATCATCCGAGAATCCTGAGTTTTGGCAGGACTACAGTCGTGGTCTACTCAAACGCAGTATAGTCTATGTTGGTAAAGAGCAAGATCTCGATACCGCAAAAACCCTTGAGTGGTTTGCTCTCAAGTATGGTACTAAAGTATCCAGAGACCTGATGTACAACTACAAGAATAACGGTCATTGTGTTGACGAGACTCTTATCACTCCAGAGATGAAAGAGGTTATCATTGATTACATCGAGGGTAAAACTGAGGGTATTGAAATCGAAAACTCTTTTGCTGATGAAAATCAAAGAATCAAAACAATTGCCGATAATATAGCAGGTAACAAATACGAAGTCCAGCAAGTGCCTTTGAATGAGTTATCCTCGTACAGTAAAAACCAAGTCCGTGTAGAAACTATCAAGCCACACCATGTAAGTAAACTAGTAAACGCCATGGAAGAGAACCCAGAGAAGATATCTGAGTTACTCGACCCGATTACAGTTGTGGTTAGGTCTACTGGCGAGCGCACCATCCTAGATGGTAATAATCGAACTGCTGCCCTTATGAAAGTCCGAGGGATATCTACCGCTCCTGTTATCTTTATCAACGAGTCAGAGTTTGGCTCCAACGATAAAACAAGGAGTACGAACTACAACTTCTTTGGTATGTTAATGAACAAAGAGGGTGATAAGATTCGTGAGTATAACAGCGATGAAGATATTAAACGCCAGATGCAGAACTTCATCCTAGAGCAGAAACTTGATATATCTCAACCACTACAAGAGGAGCGAGCCAGAAAACTAATCTACGATAGATTCATCCTTGTAGTTCCTTCTAAGAAAAAGCTAAGTGGGTTATTCAAGTCTGTTCAAAACCGCATACAGAAAACAGAGGCATCTCTGAAGTATCAATCTAATATCATTGCTTATGATGATGCGTTCTTTGAGAGGTACGAATGGGAAAACTACGGCAAGGATAATATCGCTACGATTCATGCTCAGATGTCTAAAGCAAAACATGGTCAAGCGTTTGGATATATATGCCGTAGAATGAAAAACGTTGGTGTTAATCAGGGTGCTATTGTTCTTCACTATACTTCTAAGATGGAGATCGCTGAGCATGAGGATGGTACTTGGTTGAAAGATCTAAAAGATACCATTAAATTCCACAACCTAGATATTCAGGTTGATGTTCTTCCAGCATTTGATGAGTAATATGGATTATAGATTAAAAGAAAACCGTAGAGAAGCATTCATAAAATGGTATGCTTGGTCAGTAGAGTATAAGGACTGCGACCCTGCCGTATGGATGACTAACTATCTCAATGATAGGTTCGAGCATAATTCAGAGCAGAGAATATGGTTCTCTTGGTTATATGGGAATACATATTATCTGCCGACTGCTTGGATCCTTATCAATGAGTTCCCCGACTTTGAACTTGCTACCTATGACCGCATGAGTCTTTGGAACACTGAGAACTATAAACGTCTCAGGTATCAAACAGACACTAAGTGGTCAAAAGGTCATTTGCCAGATATGTTCAAGTCCTATGCGGAGTTTGTTGGTTCTAGATCTCAACGTGAATCGTTTGAGTCTCTTATGGGCGATAATGAATATGATAACTTCGATAACCTATATGACGCAGTAACCGACAAGTTCTATAAGTTTGGTAGATACTCTACTTGGTTCTTCTTACAGCACCTAAACCATACTGCCCATATACCAAATGTTTCTAGGACTCTGCTCCTGAAAGATTATAGCGGATCTAGATCTCACCGCAATGGTTTGTGTATGGCTCTTGCTAAAGATGATTGGTATGATACTAAACTAACTCCAGAAGAATATCAATGGCTAGAGGATGAGGCTCAGGCAATACTAGTTGAGATGAAGAGTAGATTCCCTCACCTAGAGAAAGACCTAAACACATTCACTATGGAAACTGCTCTTTGCGCATTTAAGAAGATATTCCGTGAGCATCATGGTAGATACTTGGGGTACTATAATGATCGAGTTGCTGAAGAGATCCGTAAAGTTGAAGCAGATGATTGGGCTGGTATTGAATGGGAAGTATTGTGGCAGGCTCGTGAGGAAACTCTAGATGAGCGTGTATATGAAACTCGGTTTATTAACAAGTCTAAGTATTCTGAGTTTGTATCAACAGGCAATATTGATAGATTGAATTGGATGTTTAATGAAGATAGTCAAGTAGTAGTTGGTCTTGACGCATTTATGTAAAGGTATAATATGAAACTAATATATTTGATTGGGCTTCCAGGATGCGGTAAGTCTACTGTAATGAAAGAGTTTATGAGTCGTTATAATGATTGGGTTACTAACCGACCCATTGATCTACTTGATAGTCATACTTCTGGTAATCTCCGTGTTCTAGGAAAGTACGAAGAAGGAGAAACGTTCTCTGGCACCGACAGATTATCAATGGCAGTAGCACCCAAAGCAATTGAATACTATAGTGAACAGCGTGACGAGGTAGTAATTGGTGAGGGTGATAGACTCAATAATGGTGGCTTCTTTGATTGCTTTGACGACAAAGTTATTGTTCATTTGACAGTATCTGACGAAGAAAGACTGAGAAGGTATGAACAGAGAGGTTCAAACCAAAGCGACAAATTCATCCAAACGGTAAAAACCAAAGTAAGTCGTATTGCTGAGAAGTATGGCGATAAGGTTACATTATTTGGAGACGAGGAAGGATGCGTCAAAGAAATGAGACATGAGACTGTTGACGATACGAAAAAAGTTGTTGACTTTATACTGTCATCTATAGTATAATAGGGGTTATTATGGATTATTGTTTAACTATATTTAAAAATCGTTTCGATAATGAAACTCATAAGCGTATGGACTTCAAAGAGTGGGCGTACCTTGAAGAAATGTTTCTTGGGTTGAGTAGAACGCCAGTAGAGAGTAAACATGATGCTTACTTGATCTCACCTGCAATTTATGAACCACATACGACTAGAAGGAATGCCAATGTTACCGCATGGGCAGGGTGGTGCGCAGTAGATGTCGATGAGCATGAATTTAAAGGCGATCTTAAACAAGAACTTGATTCAATAGTTCCTCCTGAATGGTACTATATGTGTTACTCTACTGCGAGTAGCACAGAGGATAAACCTAAATTCAGATTAGTATTTAAATTAGACAAACACGTTCCTGCAGATAAAATCAAACACTTCTGGCATGCTTTAAATACAGAGATAGGTAATCTATCTGATAGGCAAACCAAAGATCTAAGTAGGATGTACTATATCCCAGCAGACTATTCTGGATCACATAGTTTTTTCTTTACACGTTCTGGGGAAAGTATATCGACGGATGCTTTGCTATCCAAACACCCTTATGTTGAAAAGTAATCACGAAACAACTCCCTAGACCGTTTACCCGAAGAACTACAGAAAGAAGTTATTGCTCACCGCAAAACTAAGCTAGAGAATAAGAATAAATATAACTGGAATGGTATTCACGACTGCCCCTTTGTCAATAAACAGATGTTGGCTGAGTATCGTACCATTTCTGAAACTGGTTGGTATCATAAGATGTACCAGTTTATGGTTTCTCTCGCATTCAATGCTATCCGCAAAGGTTATCCGATCACAGATTCTGAGATTGAAATACTTATGCGAGAATTGGATCGAGAAACAGGCAATTGGTACGAAAAACGACCAATTAAATTAGAGGCAAACTCAGCTATTGAGTATGCTTATCGTAACAGTGAGGTAATATAATGTTAAACTTTTTGAAGTCTATTAAAGACTTATTTTGTAACAGTGAATTAAATGATCTTAAAACGAAACAAACCGATGAAGAGTTGATGGAACTTACAAGAACTCAGTTGATTGAATTGGGTGCTAGTGAGTCAGTTAAGCTACATAAAGGTTTAGTTAAAAAAGAAATGGTTCGAAGAATACAAAAGGCGAGGGTCTAAAATGACTAAGAAAAAACTATTGGCAAAAGCGAAAGAGATGGGTTTAGATGTATCGGATAAACTCACTAAATCTCAAATTCAAGCTGCAATTAACGAGGCAGAGTCTGCAGAAGTTGAAGAGACAGAATCAACTGAGTATGAGGTTGAAGTTGAAGCAGATACTGCTACTGAAGACGATGTTGTTATTGAATTCACTAAAGAAGAAGCTGACGAATATCTAGAAGAAGTGGCTGAAGAGCCATTGGTTAGCCAGGAAGTGAAGGAAGCAAATAAAGCTAAACTAGAGGCTGTAGCTGTCGCTCAAAAGCATTTGGCAGCATTGGCTGAAATGACTACTTCTCAGCTTTATGACTTTGCTAAAACA
>BCSF01000315.1_pt1 | contig 20161 bp, 14 predicted proteins | sample 1016431 | NCBI WGS metagenome assembly BCSF01 (sample SAMD00045685;SAMD00045686;SAMD00045687;SAMD00045688;SAMD00045689;SAMD00045690;SAMD00045691;SAMD00045692;SAMD00045684;SAMD00045690;SAMD00045691;SAMD00045692;SAMD00045684;SAMD00045685;SAMD00045686;SAMD00045687;SAMD00045688;SAMD00045689, study...
AACTTTGTGTGTGTGTGGAAACGGTTTTAGAGGTAAGAAAAGGTGTGGCGCGGGGGGGGAAGGTATGGACACGATCTCAATGCAGTCCGCTGTTGCTTATGACCTGCAACAGTTCGGAATGCTGACCTTCAGCACCTCGGCACTGGCCGCTTCTGGCGCAGTGACCTGGGGTGGCGGCGGTGTTGGCATCGGCGATCCTCAAGTCGCAACCTTCGCAGGTATGCGCGTTGTGATCGACGACCAGCTGTCTTACCTGACCGGCGGTACCGCGACCCACGTGGTCAAGTACCCCGTGTACATGTTCAAGTCAGGCGTCGTGTCCGAGGGCATCCAACAGGATCTGCGCCTCGCCGCTGACCGCAACATCCTGTCCATGCAGGACGTGCTGGCCGTTGACTACCACTACGGCTACCACATCACCGGCACCAAGTGGGCCGCCGCTGGCGACAACCCCACCAACGCCGCAACCTCCGGCAACCTGGCTAACACCAGCAGCTGGAACCTGGTCTTCGCGACCACCAAGATGGTGCCCATCGTGCGCCTCCTGGTCAACACCCCGTTCGATACCAGCGCTTATTCCTGATAAGCTAAGGATCGGAACAGAGTTGCAAGCCCCCGCAAGGGGGCTTTTTTATTGGCTCAAACAAGACCCAAACGGATTTCTTCCTGCCGTTTAAAAACTTCTTCACTTCGCGCGGTCATTTTGTATGACCGAAGTACCACCTGATTAGCAATGACGTAGCTGACCTTCAGCTCGCTTGCAATTTCTGGAACGGTTTTACCTTGCTTGCGAAGTTTCTGAATTTCCTTGACGACATCAGCAAACTTGCGTGGTTTCTCCGCCTTCGGCGCCTCAATTTTCTTTACGCTAGTACCAGAGACTTCGCTTTTACGAACCGGCATGGATTTAGTGCGGCTTTTCATTACTAAGGATAGTACAAAAAGATTTATCGACATTCCTGCAAACGAAGTCAGCGAAACGCAGGCGCAGATCGAGTTAAACGGCGGAACGGTTTATCACGCGTGCGTTTTACCTAAACCATCACGACGTACCAGGGCTAAACTCAAACAAAGGTGGTATTAAGCCGTGGCCGCAACAATCGACGCCACTCTCCAAGGAGCATCGGCCAACAGCTATGTGACGCTGGCCGAGGCAAACGCCTACTTTGAAACCACTCCGGATGATTCAACTTGGACTGATAAAACTGACGATCAAAAGAACCGCGCACTTATCTCAGCTACTCGCTTTATCGATGATTTTGAGTTTTACGGGAAGCGCTGCACTACCACCCAAGCACTCAAATGGCCCCGCAAAGAGTACAAAGTTGACGGCGTTGAACTCAAATGCACCTTTGTCCCTGACGAAGTAAAAGTAGGAACCTTCGAACTGGCACGCGCTCTTGCCAACAACCCCGCAGCTCTGACCGGCAGCAAAGGCACCGACGGCACCTACGAAGAAGTCAAGTTAGGCGACCTCGAAGTCAAGTACAACACCACCTCTCAAAATCCCGGCATGGTCAACACCATCCTGGATATCTTTCCCTGGGTAGCCAGCTACATCGGCCCCTACACACTGGCCGGTGCCGCTAACTACGCCGTAAAACTGAAGCGAGGTTGACATGGCCCTTATAGACGACGTATTCGGCGGAATACCAGCATCAATTTTGGCCGACTGGGGCCAGGACGTCACTTACGTCAAAGCCGGACTGCCTTCTACCTACAACCCAACCACTGGAGCGGTTACTAACTCCGAAGCAACAGTCACCGTCAAAGCAGTAATAACCAACGTAAACCCAGGTGAATACGAGGGTTTGTATCAAACCACCGACCTCAAAGTTATTTTTGGTTCAGCGGAACTTGGCGACTATTACCCAGGCCAAGCCGATCGCATCCGTTACACGCAAGCAGGCGAAAGCCGCGAAGCCAAGTTAATCAGCATCAACACGAAGCGCGGCGCAAAACCTGTGCTCCACACCGTCATTGCGAGGCCGCAGTAATGGCAAAAAACGAACTCGTAAGACTAATAAAAAACCTGGACCGCATAGGCTCTTCACTTGTGGTGTCTGGACCGTCGCGAGCAGCAAAACGCACGATTAAAGAGCTACAACAAGAAGGACCAAGTTGGACAGGTCGTTTTTCCAATTCATGGCAAATCGAAACACCTGACGGTCGCGTCTTTAAAGGTGACGGTCAACCAGGGGAACCACGCCCCATTAAGTTGCCTGCAGGTTTACTGACTGGTCGTCAAAACATCAGAGGCTCTTTACCCCTAAAAGACAGAGCTGTAACAACTATTTCTAACTTTTCTGATTATGCAGCTGAAGCAACTGATGTAGCTAGAGCTCAGTGGTTTAGGCCGAGTGATGAACCAGAAACAGCTCTGGGGCGTCGAAAGTTCCGCGAAGGCGACGGAGGACGTCCACGAACGACAGACGTTTCTTTCGACTCTGACACAGGCACAAGAACTCGTAGCACCAGCCAGCAACTCCCTTCTTACAGAGGTTTAATCGGCGGTGGTCCGGACGATAGAGAGTCTGGCGCTACAGCAGATCTGGACTGGTTTGCCATGTACGTAGAAGGTGGTGCCTTGGATCGAGCTGTCAGAATTGAAATGGATGATTTGTTCAAGGAGTTATGAACTACCAAGCCATCCGAGCCGCGATCGAGAACCCGATTTTGACCGCATTTAGCGATCTATCTCCGGCTGTCCCTGTTTATTTCGACAACATCACAGCCGCACCAGCTAATACCACCACTGAGTACGTTCGCGTAAATATAAACTTCGGCCTAACAACAGAAACGACATTAACAAGCAATCTTGACTTTGCTCGCGGCAGTATTGTCATCCGCGTTTTCAGCGAAAAAGGACAAGGCCCTGCAAGAAACCAAACCTTATTAAGTACTGCAGTAACAACTTTGACAAGCTTGTCAGCATCCGTGCGCGACGGTTCCGGCATTTATGTACGCCCTGGAGCGATTAACGGGCCAACGTTTTCTGCTCAAGAAGTGAGTCCTCATTTAATGGGCCGAATTACCACCTCATTCACAGCAGAAGAGCAAACTTAAGTACTTACTTGTTTGCACGCTAAACTAGATATGTCCGGGTTCCGCCCGTAAAGTCCACCATTCCCCGTTTTACGAATGGCTACCGTCCTTTCGGGCACCTCTGGAGCCCTGTATTACAAACCTGCCGGTACTTCCGGCACCTTTAAGGCCGCTGACGTCACCAACGCCAGCAATAGCATCAACGTTGGCGCTTACCTGAACTTCAAGGTAGACGACAAAGTTGAATTTACCGCTGGTGGTGGAACGCTGCCTGCAGGTCTTTCTGAAGGCACCGCTGTTTTCATTCTGACTTACACCGCTTCAACCGGTGTCGCTACTTTCGCCGCTACAGCAGGCGGCACTGAGCTGGCGCTCACCGACGACGGTACTGACGGCACCAGCGATTTCACCATCAAGTACAGCGAATTCCAATCCGTCGCAAACGTGCGCTCCTGGAATTTCGAGGTAACTCGCGAAGAGATCGACACCACCAGCATCGGTGGAACGCTTGGTCAAACCGCTCCGTTCCGTACTTTCATCTCTGGCTTTGCGGATGGTTCCGGTTCAGCTGAGGTGTACTTCACTGATGACGACACTGCAATCGCTAGCCGTCTGATTGAAGACGTGACTCAGCGCAAGCAAGCTGGCGCGACCTTCAAGCTGTACATGGACACGGTGCTGTCTTCTGGTACTCCGGATGACACCAAGAGCCGTTCCATCGAGCTTGAAGCTGTGCTGACTTCTGCAAGCTTCTCGGTCACTCCGGATGACGCGCAGACCGTTTCAGTTAACTTCCGCCCAACTTCTGCTCCTACCTTCGACTTCACCAAGAGCTGATCACTGTTTAACAACAGGAACAAAGGCCCCTGACACTGTCAGGGGTTTTTTAATGCTAATGTATTAGTACACTCAACCAGATATTCATGGCACTTCGCGCCATTGACCGCCTTAAAAAAGCAGCCAACCTAGAAGCTGTTAAAAAAACAGTCGAACTTTCAGACGGCACTCAATTTGAGATGTGGGTAACGCCGCTGACGATGGCAGAGCGTGAAAAAGCCCAAAAGCGTTCTGGATCGGATGACGCCAACGCTTTTGCAATCCAGCTGCTGGTTTCTAAAGCTCAAGACTCAAACGGCGAAAGGCTCTTCAATGCAGGCGAAATCGACGTGCTAAAAAACGAGGTCAAAGACAAAGATCTACAGGCACTGATGCTCGCTGTTCTTACCGACGACCAACCGGTTGAAATGGACCCAAAATCCTGAGCGCAGAACTTCGCAAAGACAACTGGCTCATGCTGCAGTTCGGCGTTGCCAAAGAACTGGGCATGAGCTTGTCGCAAGTTCGCGCCACCATGACCCCCGAAGAACTCATCGGCTGGAGCGCCTATTTTAAGGTGCTAAACGAAGACCAGCAAAAGGAAATGGATAAGATCAAGCGCCACCGCCGCTAAAGTAAGAAAACAGGTACGTCGGTCTGGTTGTGGCTTACAGAGCTGAGATTGAAGTAGCTGTTAAAGGTGCGGCCCAGCTGCAAAAATTTCAAGGCAAGCTTGAAGCCTCAGCTTTAGCGGTAGATAACTTAAATAAATTTTTAACGTCTTTCGCAAAAGAAGCAGAAGGTATACCACGAAGTATTCAAAACCTAAACAATCAGTTAGCTCAGTCTGCTCGAACTTTTAATGAAGTTGCTTTAGGAACAGACGAAGCAAGAACAGCAGCTATTGAGTATGCTCAAGCAACAAAAAATTTAAACGAAGGGTTAGCTGAGCGAGCGAATCTTTTAAAGCAAGTTGTTGAGGCAGAACGCAAAGCCGGTTTGGCTTCTAAGGGGATTAGAGAGACTACTCAATATGCAGGGCCTATTGGCCCAGGACAAGCGTCAAGTATTTTAGGCGGACAATCAATGTCCGTAGAGGGTCGTGCTGCAAAGATGCTGCAAGCGCGACGAGATGAAAGAGACTTAAAAAAAGCTTTGTTAGAGCTTGAAAAAAAGTCAGCTGCAGAGCTTAGTAAAAAAGTACAGCTTCAGGAAAACCTTGTCGAAGGAACAAGAGAAGTATTAGAGCTAGCGGCACGAGCAAGACAACAGCAACAATTTAGAGCTGGAACATCTGGCAGTGCTATTGCAGGACCACTTGCTGGCCCTGGTTCGTTGGGGTTCCCCGTAGCTTTGCCAGGTTTGAGCGAAGCAGAATCCAAAGGGCTTCAAATAGCAAAAGAAAAGCTTCAAATCATTAACCGCACAGTTCAGCGCAGAAAAGAGCTTACTGGATCAGCAGAGGAGCTTGCCGCAATTACTCGTAGGGGTGTGACTGATGAAAAGCGTGTAAATGGGCAAGTTAGACAGCGTTTTGGTCTTCGAGCTGCTTTGCAAAAGCTTGAAAACGACTCTGTAACAGCAGTCGCAAAAGCAAACAGAGATCAAGCAAGGCTCAATGATCTCAAGCAAGAGCAGCTAGCAACTGAGGAGTTAATACGTAAGGAGCAAGTAAAACAAAGCATAATTCGCAGGCGGAGAATTGTAGATAACGCAAAAGAAGCTCGTCGCAGAACTGGAGAAGCTGTAAGCAGTGGACTTATCGGTGGTGCGTTTCCGCTTCTGTTTGGTCAGGGGCCAGGAGCTGCTTTAGGAGGCGGCATTGGCGGTGCAGCAGGCGGAGCATTTGGCGGCCAGTTTGGCTTTGGATTGTCCTTGGTTGGAACGCAACTGGGAACAATTTTTGATGGCTTAGTTGGAAAAGCAACTAATCTGGCTAACAGCTTAAAAACAACTGGAGATATACTTAGCGGCTTAGAAGACGCTGGGTTTAAAGTTTCTGATGCAACAAAAAGTGTAATTGCTTCTTACGAAGAGGCAGGCTTGCTTGCCGATGCATACTCTTTAGCTTTAGCAGAAGTTAATCGCGTTTTAGGTCCAGACGGGGTTGCAAAACTAGATGCCTATCGAATTGAAACTGAAAAGCTGAACGACGAATTTGAAAAAGTTTCTGGTTCTCTACAGAGCGAGCTGATACCTGCTCTAACCGGAGTACTTCGAATAATTCTTGGAGCGAAAGCTGCATTTGATGCTTTTGCTGAGAGTCCACTAGGCAAGCTTTTCTTGAAAGGCGCTAAAGAAGTAGCAGGTAATTTACCTGGAGGCGCTGGGCTAAAAGGAGCTGCTTTTGCAGTAGGTGCGTTGCAACAGATTGGTGCTCCTACAGGGCCTGCGCAAAAACCAGTTGCACAAAGGTTGGCCGAAGAAAGCTCCGCAGAAGAGAAGCTGGCTAATCAGTTGGCTGTAAACAAAGCGGCCCAAGAAGAGAGATACCTAATTGCTGCCAAGCTTGATTTAGTAAAAGTAGGCAACGATCTTACAAACAAGGAAGTTGTTGCAGCTAGAAAAAAGGTTATTCAAGAAACTTATCTTGCAGAAGTAAGAGGAAAAGACATCTTTTCTCAAGAGGTGTTGCTGGCTAAAGACAAAAGAAGACTTGCTCTTGCTCAGTTAAATAGAAGCGTAAACGATGCAATTAACCGTGGAAATGAAAAACAAGCTCGCACATCTCAACAAGCTCTTCAAGAACAGCAAAAAGCTCTTTCTTTGGTTCAGCGTCTAAAAGCCCAAGACCAAATAACTGCAGTAGGCAGTGGACCGGAAGCGCAGCGCCTTCAAATCCAAAACCAGTATCTGCGGACCTTAGAGACTATAAGCAGGCTGAAAAATCAAGACTACGCAGCAGAATTACAAGCTTTAGCCTTATCAATCCGAAACAACGCAGAAGCAAACCTTCAAGCAAAGCTGGAGCGTGATCGAACCGCTGCTCTGCAGCAAGCAGTAGCACCGCTTGTACGTATCCGCGAACAGCAGATTCAAAGTATTGAAAAAACCAAAGAGTACAACCGGCTTATCGCAGAAGGCGTGTTGCCTTCAGAAGCAAAACGCATAGCAGCGTTCAACACACAAGCTACTCTTCTGGTCAAGCAGGTAGAGGAAAAAATTAAATTAGTTGAGGTTGAACTACTAAGCCTAGACGCTAACGATGCAAAAACTAAAGAACTGAAAAGACAACTACAGCTTTTTAAAGATCAGAAGAAAGCTATTGAAGGCGAGGCATCTAAGGGTCCAGGAAAAGGTGCGCCTGAAGAAACTCCTGCAGACATCATTAGAGAACAGATAGGCACGCTCCAGGAAGAACTGGATGCGATGACTAATCTGGGCAACGTCGCTGTAAACGTTGCCAACAGTATCGGTGGTGCGTTTAGTACAGCGTTCCAAGAGGTAGTTAGCGGAAGCAAGTCAGTCCAAGAAGGACTTGCTGACATGTTTAAGACTGTCGCAGCAGATTTCTTAAAGATGGCCGCTGACATCATCGCTAAACAGCTGATGATGATTGCACTACAGGCTCTCTTGAAAGCCTTAGGCGCTCCTGTCGGCGGCGGCGGTGGTGGTGGCACCCCTGGGCCCGGCACGACAGGAGTGCCAGGGTTAGAGGCAAATTCTTACTACGGCACTGGTGGTCGTTATGGGTCATTTACCCCACCCAAGCTAAATGCGGCAGGCGGATTTATAAGCAGTCCGACAACTGCTTTGGTTGGTGAAGGTGGTGAGTCTGAATACATCATTCCTGAAAGCAAGATGCGCGAAAGCATGGCGCGTTACTCACGCGGTGCTCGTGGTGGGTCTGTCATCCCTGAATCCGGCGGCTCTGGAACGTCAGGCGAAGGTGGCGGAACAGCAGTTGCCGCACCAATCGACGTTCGCTACACCGTGGAGCGTATCAATAGCGTTGATTATGTGACTGCTGATCAGTTCCAAGCTGGTCTGAGGCAGGCTGCCGATCAAGGTGCTAAACAGGGTGAGCAGAAGACATTGAAGCGGTTGCAAATGAGCAGCAGCACTCGTAAGAGGTTAGGAATGTGACGCAGTTTGCTTTTGGACATGCTTTGCAGATAGTGGTGCAAGGCAACGCTGATTTGCGTTTTCAGAATTTTTTTATCGGTAAAAGCATGATGCACACTGGGGCCGATGGAGTAAACACGGCTTTTCAGTTTGTGCCGTTTGGTTTTTCTGGTGTGACCGTCAACCGCACAGGTGATGGACTTGAGTCAACATTGGTTTTTCCAAATAACGAGTTGACTAGAGGATGGGCTGATGCGGCAATTAAAGAAAGATATTTGATGATGGTCCAAGTGTTAATTGTTGAAAACACGACTCCTGGCACGGATTCAACTGTAACCAGCCCAGGAGCAACTGTTGTTCACACCTATACCGGCCAAGTTACTGGTGGACAGTGGGACAATGTGTCACTCAACATCGAACTGAGTTCTGTGCTGGACGCTGTTGGAACGGACGTGCCAATGCGTTCTTTGACGCAAAAGCTTGTAGGCAACTTGCCGATTAGTAACAGTGTCCGACTGCAGTGATCTAATCGGGATGCCGTATCGGCTAGGCGCTGACGGCAGTGACGGCTATATCGATTGCATCCACATGTGTTACCAAGCACTGGAGCGGATGGACATTGAAGCTCCGCCGTTCAAGCAGTCCTGGTACGAAGCCAGCAAGTGGGAGATCTGCCGAGACCTTATGCGCTGGGGTTCCCGTGTAGATCGGCCTAAGTATGATGGGGATATTCTGCTGCTACCGCAGCAATCCTGGGCATTCGCAGTCACATGGCAGACGGGAATCTTGTACGTCAATCGAATGTCGGAAAGGATTCAGTGGTCTTCGGCCCAACTCCTTACGATGTACCACTGCTTCCGTTCGAGAAACAGTTAATTGCAACGATCGGAGTAACAGAGGAGGAGTATCGAAATTTTGCTGCAGAGGTAAAACGACGTGGAGCGGTAAGGCCTGCTGAGTATGCGCATATACCTGACATTCAGGCAAGTGGTCTAGATCCAGGATCAATTATTTTAATCAATCTTGCAATTTCGCTTGTACTGGGTGGTGCTGCTTACCTGTTGACGCCTAAGCCCAAGATGCCTGAGGCGTCAAAGCGGACGCAGCTGGACCTTGGGAGCACTAATGCTGCTAATCGTTTTACCCCAAGCCGCGGTTTTGACACGCTGAACGAGCTTGCGGATTACGGCTCGCCTATTCCAATTATTTTTGGTCTATACGACGAAGACAAAAAAATTGGTGGAATGCTTGTCACGCCAAAGCTGGTGTGGTCGCGGATGTTTAGCCATGGAACGCAGCAATCAGCCAAGCTGATGTTTGTCGTTGGTGAGACAGGCCATGTAGATGGCATTGGTCCAGACGGAATCATTGAGCCTGATTTGGAAGGCATTTTTCTGGGCAACAACGCTTTAGACGTTTTGTACGAAGACTTTTTTGCTTTTTATTGGAAGCGTAATAGCCCCATACTTTTTGATGGCTTCACTCAATCTAGTTCAAATTTTAATCGACTTACGCTTGCAAATTTATTCTATGGAACGTCTGGTTCTCCAAGTAAAGGCGATCCAGGAACATATGGCGGCAGCGGCGATGATGTGTTTTTGTGCCCTGACCAGCAAGGTTCTCGAAGCACAAGTTTTTGTCATGCGTTTTCGCCAGCAAACAATACGCAGTTTGGTATTTATGGCCCCATAGCCAATGGCAACGGCTACAGAGTTAATTACGAGGTCGTGTCAATTATTGATGGAACGGAAAATAAGCAAGCGTATGTGCTAACCCTGCGTCGAATAAAGATTGTTGGAGCGAAGGGAGAAGTCGTTAATCCTGGCGATGAAAAACAACTTAAAAATATTCGTAAGCAGGACATGGAAGGCGAAGGTCGTCAATACAGCCCACGCATGGGAATTACGAAGCTGACGGAAACAAATGGAACAGTTCACACTGTCAGCACCCAAGAGGTCACTAAAACAGTCAGGGTAAAAGAGGGTGATATAGCTGAATTTGAAATTGATCCTGGAAGCATCCCTGAAGACTTGTATCAACGCAGCAACAACAGGGGTGGCGAAAACGTTGATGACATTAACGCTACTGTCGCTTCAGAGCAAATTGCAGCTGACGAGGCAATGCAGATAGGCGAGAAGTTTGCGATAGGCAATACCTTATGGGTTGTTTCTGGAAGAACGTTAGATCGGTATGATCCGGACAATAATAAGGTGCAAAAAATCAGGCTACGGTGTATTGACAACGATGATTCGCAGATACAAAGAATTGGCCTAGTTGACCGTGGAACTGTAGTTGATCCGCCGAATCATTTTATTGCTGACGAAGGTGGTGTTAAGCCTGATTTTTACCCAATTACTAGGATTGCCACTGGTCTTGTTAGAAACAACAAGCCAGCTGAAGTCACTGAGGTTGGTATCCGCAGCAAAGTTTTTCAGCGTTTAAACGGCCTTTGCGCTTTCAATAATGTCCCTACGCCTGATGAGTTAGACGACTTCGACGATGAAGAGGTGCAAGTGCGCTCTGGAACGTACACCGGAACGATTGTCAGGTCTTCTGTGTTTCGAGTTTTCGTGCGTCAAGCGGGTGTAGACGGCAGCGGAAATGCTTTTAGGTTCCAACGCATGGACCCCTATTTTGTTGTTAGGGGCAGCAAACCTGTTGATCAGTACAACTTCATCAGATTCATTCACCCAAGTGGCGATCCAAAGGAATTTGAGTTTAAGTTTGTGCCTCTTGCGGCTGCTGAGGTAAGGCCAATAGATGATGACGAAATTATGATTCAGCTTTTTGCGTCAGTTTCTGATGCAGCGCAAAGAATTATTTATCGAAAATTTAATGTGCCAGGTGTTGGGGAGTTTCAGATAGAAGCGGCTGGCGTCGAAATCAAAAAACGCGATATTGAAAAGAACAAAGAATTTTTGCGTAAGCCAAGCAGTACGATCCCGCAAACGTCAACAACAACACCCTCAGGCGTCAAGGTAGACGATCCAAGACCCTCAATAGCGTCTGGCGTTTATCGTCGAGCCATCTCGATGCAAGAAGAAAATAATTTAGGCAACTTGGAGCCGCCTGGCAGGCAGGGCGCCTTCACGTATGAAATTTTTGGCAATCCTGACAGCTGGCCTGGGCCTGCTGGATCGATTAGATCGCTCGATACACGTGAAGTTTTAGGTGACAGGTGGATTCGAGTGAAGTGGACCGTTTCTAAAAACGAACATGCAACTGATCATTATGCACGAGTTAATCAAGGTCAAATTCATGTTTGGGGTTTGATTGGCTATCAAATAATTGGCAGCTCTCCCGGATTTAATAAGAACGAAATTATTGAGCTTAAGCGTGGATTGGGCGCAACATCTGGCACAAACGCCGCATATACAAGCAGCAACCCCTACAGGGATAATCACCCTTCTGGGTCAACAATGACGTTTTCAGGGTTTGCTTACAGGATTACTGATGTTGACACGACAAGTGCTCCTGAAGGGCGGATAGGCGGTTACATGTATGAAGTGTTTGGCACTCCCGAAAATCGTGCTATTGGCAGCACTGATTCCACGATTCGCTCCATAACAAAGGGTAGTCAGCAGATTAAAATTAGATTGAATGTTGCAGTGCGTCCTTTGCCTGCTGGTCACTTCACAGGTTTGACCAAAACATGGGAAGTTGATGGACCGATTGAGGTGATCAACGACGGATTTACAACTTCCAACTGGAACGTAGGTGATAATTTTGAAGATATTGTCAACACCAGTGCGGCAAGTAGTCCTTTTTATTGGGACTTTGACAGAGTTGGCATTGAGTATGAAATCACCAGTTTAAATACTGTTAGCACGCCAGTCGCGCTTACGGGTGAAACTGAGTTTGAAAGCCACAGTCAGTATGCAGACATTAGTTTTTATCGAGGGTTAGTGCAAAAATCAAATGAAAACGAGCCTGAGCATAGTATTGTTTATGTCAACGAGATACTGCCAAACAATGGCACGCCCCAATACAACGGGTTGACGCTTGCTGGGCTTTCTTTAAAAGCTAGCCGTAATTTTACGAGCTTAGACCAAATGCGTTGCTGGCTAAGCAAAGGCTTAACTGTAAAACGTTTGCATCCTGATTTGAGTGTTTATGACAATCCAGGGGATTTGTTTAGCCAAAGCGACAACGGACCAAGCAGCTTGTTCACTGATTTGGTGTTCTATCTGTTGACGGACAAGATTGCTGGAGCGGGCAACTTGCTTAACATGAGCCCAAGCAATGCGTCCTTGTTAAACGTAGACGATTTTAAAACAACCTCTAAGTTCCTGCACAAGCAAGAACTGTTTTTCAACGGTGTGATTGTAGAGCGGACCAACTTGCGTCAATACATCACTGATGTTGCGCCTTACTTCTTGTGCAACTTTGTAATTATGGATGGCAAGTTTTCTTTGCTGCCCGCAATTCCGTATTATCCAGCTAGCGGTGAAATCAACACTGGTCCGGTGCCGATTGACCAGTTATTTACTGGGGGCAACATTTTAGAGGACACGTACAAGCTTGAGTATCTAAGAAGTGAAGAACGGAGATCATTTAAGGCTGTGGTGCGTTACCGGCACGAGTCTCGAAACAAGCTGCCTGAAGAACGTGTCATTCAAGTAAGACTTAATGGTGAATCTAAAGACTTGCCGGAAGAGCAGTTTGACCTGACTCAGTTCTGTACGTCTAGGGATCATGCGGTCAAAGTGGCGCAGTATTTCTTGGCTCTTCGTAAGTTTGTCACTCATACGGTCAGTTTCTCAACAACCGTGCATGGCCTAAATCTGCGGGCAGGCTCGTTCATCAAGGTGATAACAGAGTCTTCTCCATACAAGACCGCAAACAACGGAACGGTTAGTGCATCTGGAGCGGTGACAAGCCTTACGGAATTATCAGATGGAATGTATGACGTAACTTTCTTCAAGTCTGGTTCAGACGATATAGAAGAAGGCCAAATGCAAGTTAGTGGCGGGAGAGTGGCTGACTCTAGGTTCCATGATTCTGTATTTACTATTCGAGACAGCAACAAGAGCGAAAACGTCTACGTCGTGGAGCAGCTGACATTTTCTCAAGAGGGCACAGTTGATATCGTGGCTTCTGAGCACAACTGCACAAGCGACGGAGTCAGCGAAATTGCCAAGCTCGTGGCAGACTCAAATTCAGTCGTAGTGGAGGACACCTGATGGCTTCAGTTCCGTTTCCAGACTTGATTCCAACATCTCGCACGTTTGAGGCTGGGGATTATCCGGTTAAGACGTTTAAGGCGCAAAACGGTGCTGAGCACCGAATTTTGTATGGCAGCACCCGCACCAACATGAAGCTGTCACTGACGTTTGCAAATATCACCGATGCCGACGCTGAGTTGATTCTGGATCACTACGACTCGATTCAAGGGACGTTTGGAACGTTGATTGTGACCCCAAGCAGCGGCAAAGGAGGTTGGCAGGGCAATGAGGATGCTATTGGGGCTGGTGATCACGGCAACTCTTATCGGTATGAGAATGCACCTCAGATGACTCAGGTGCGTCCCGGTATTAGCACTGTTACAGTGAATTTGATTGCTGTGATCTGATGGCAAAGGTCTACACCGGCAGAGACGGCGTACTGCAGCTCGGTGGAACGACCCTTGCCAAGGTCGTCAATTTTCAGGTGTCGTCAAACCTTGAAACGCTTGAAACGACAACGTTGAACGAGCATATCCGCAGCTATTCCCCTGGCGTGGTCGGCTATAGCGGAAGTGCAACCTTGTTGTATTACAAGGATGGCAGTGGCAATATCAATACCACCAATGTTCTCAATAAGCTCTACAAGACAGGAACTAGCGGTGTAAGCAGTAGTGACACCGTTGAGCTGACGTTCCGTTGGGTTGATGGAACGGATAACAACGACATCAAGCTGACCGCTTATATCACCAGTGCATCTATTGGAGCGGCAACAGGCGACATCGTTAGGGCGGAGATCGCGTTCCAAGGTACTGGTCAGCTGTCTACCGTAACGATCTCATGACGGTATATCTCGGCGCTCAAGGCGAAATTGAATTAAAGCGAGTCTTTAACGGTGGCACGTTGCAGTCCACCATTGACGCTGCTGACGTTAATGTTTCAGCCAAACGTTTTAGTTTTGATTTTGAGCACGGGCAGCTAGTTACCGGCGATCAAGTTGAAATCACGAGCACGAATGGAAGCGCTTTAAGTTTTGTCGATAGCTACACCGATACAAGCATCAAAAGGTTTGTTCATGTTGACGAGCTAGATGGCATCAGGCTTTACGACTCTTTTGGCAGTGCTGTCAACGGTGGAACGGCAAACGCCATAACTCTTGCTACGCCAAGCGGTAACATTCCGGTTGAGGTCAAAGTTGAAAGTTCTGCACCGCGCGTGCTTGCTCAGGTTAGTAATTTTGAGATCAATACTGAGCGTGAAACAGTAGACACGACAGTTTTGTCGGACGAGTTTCGCACAAGGGTAAACACGTTAATTTCTGGTTCGGGTCGTATTACTGCATTTTGGGAATACACGGGAAATCAAGTTCAAGAATTGCCGATGTATTTGTATGAGCTGGCTCATCGCACCAAAGTGGGCAGCAATTTTAGCGGCAACTTTTACATCAAAAAGACTGACTACGTTCCTGGAGGCGCTCCAGACCAGCAAAGAGATGATGAGGTTTGGTGGGAAGTTGAAGGAATTATCACGGCAGCCGCTATTCAGTTCACGCCTGACAGTGCAGTGCAGATCACAGCTGACTTTATTACGACTGGCGAAATCCAACTGAGGATGAAGCTAGAGACAGGAGACGCTCTCTTGCAAGAGGACTCTGGTGACATACGTTTGGATCAAGACAGCGGCGCTAAACTGCTTTTACAGCAGGACGTTTAACCAGGAGCTAGCCGCCCATGGCTGACCTAAAAATTAGTGAGCTTAATGCGCTTGCTGGCTCCGCTTTAGCCACTGGTGATTTAGTTGCTGTTGTAGATAACAGCGCCAGTGAGACCAAGAAACTGACGGTTGGCGATCTAGTCGCCAATGGCGTCACTCTGATCAGCGACGATACGATCCCTGGCGCGAAGATCCTTTTTGGTGCGGGTGATATTGCAACAGCTGCTGTTGCTGATTCAGCGATCACAACTGCCAAGATCGCTAACGACGGTGTAACGGCAGCCAAACTTGCCGACGAATCAACCGTTGATCTGGTTACGACGTTGCCAGCCTCTGGGGCGTTTACAGGTCAGCTGGCTGTTGATACGGACGACAACTCTCTGTATTGCTGGGACGGATCGTCTTGGTTAAGCCTGAAAGCTGGAGGCTCGCTAAGCAATGTTGTCGGCAGCACTGTTGGCATCGTTGACATCACAGTTACCACCACCAGTGGAACTAGCACGATTGCAGCCGTCATCAACGACACATCTGCAGCCAATCAGTTTATGGCTGGCCCTACAGGGTCTGGTGGTGCGGTTGCGTTCAGAGCGATTGATGGCAGTGACCTGCCGGTTGCGACAAGTAGCGCCAAAGGTGGTGTGATCGTCAACGGTGAAGGACTCCGCATGGACTCCAACACCATTGAGGTTGATAACGACGTAACGGCTAGTTCAACGCACCATGTCGTTACCTACAGCGCCAAGGGTCTGATTACTGGTGGTCGTGCATTGACGGCTAGTGATTTGCCTGCTGCAACCAGCTCTGCAAAAGGTGCTGTAATCCCTGGAACGGGATTAGCTGTTGACGTCAGCGGCAACCTGAACCACAGCAATACTGCAACACCTGGCACCTTTACGAAGGTGACGATTGATGCTCAAGGCCACGTGTCGAACGGAGCAGCCCTTGCTGCTACAGACATTCCAGATCTTCCGGCATCGAAGATTACGAGCGGAACGATTGGCAGCGCGTTGATTGGTTCGGACGCGATTACAGCAGCCAAATTGGCTGATGCGTCTACGACCAAGTTTGGTGGTGCTGGTGCGACCGATAACGTCGTTACCTTCCCTGATGGTGACTTTAAAGGTCAGTTCTTCTTCGACGAGCTGAATGAAGATCTTTACATCTACACGGGCACTTCGTATTTGCCGATCACGATTATCAGCGGCAACCTTGTGCTTGCTGGAACGTATGACGCCAGCACGAACTTGCTGGACAGTGTGACCAGTGAAGGTAGTGCAGCTGGATTTACGAATGGGCAGGCATTGCCTGCTCCAGCTGCTACGAACCAAAACTATTACGTCGTCGTTTCAGCTTCTGGAACGGGATCAGGTGCTGCGCCTTCAGTTGCACTGGCACCACCAGACATGTTGTTGTCTACCGGTGCAGGTGCTGACTTCGTTCTGATTGACGTTTCAAACGCAATCGCTGGTCAGACTGCATCAAACATCAGCTTTACCGCTTCAGGAAACGTCTCGGCGACTGACGTTCAGGCTGCAATTCAAGAGCTTGACAGTGAAAAGATCGGCGCTGCTAGCCCGACGTTTACTGGAACGGTGCTGCTGGGCCAAAACGCTGTTTTGGCGTTTGAGGGTTCTGCAAATGATGACTATGAGACGACGATCACAGTCACAAACCCGACTGCTGACCGGACAATCACAATTCCGGATGTCTCAGGCACCGTTGTAACGACTGGCGATACGGGAACAGTTACCAGCGCGATGATCGCTAACACCACCATTGTGGATGGTGACATCAGTGCATCTGCAGAAATTGCAGTCAGCAAGCTTGCGAACGGCAGTGCTCGTCAGTTGCTGCAGACCGCTTCTAACGGCACTGACGTTGAGTTCACCAGCAATGTTGATGTCCCTGGAACGCTGGACGTTACGGGTGTTGCGACGTTCGACAGCACTTCAACGTTTGCAGGTGTTGCGACGTTTAATGCCAACATCGTGATGGAGGGCACGTCGGCTGATGATTACGAGCTGACGTTGACTTGTAACCCGACTGCTGACGTAACCGTTACGTTGCCTGATGCAACGACCACTGTCGCTGGTCTTGCTGTTGCTCAGAGCTTCACGAAAGCACAGCGTGGAACGCCTGTTGCATTGACCGATGCAGCAACGATTGCTGTTGATTTGAGCCTGGGCAATAACTTCACCGTGACGCTTGCGGGCAACCGGACGTTGGGCGCTCCAACAAACGTGACTGCTGGTCAATCTGGTGTGATTGTCGTCACGCAGGATGGCACGGGGTCTAGGACGCTTGCGTACAACTCTGCGTACAAGTTTGCTGGTGGAACGGCACCGACTCTGACGACAACGGCTAGTGCAGTTGATGTTCTTGCCTACTATGTGGAGAGTGCGACCCGTATTACGGTCACTTCGCTGCTGAACGTGTCATGAGTATTCCTGGAAGTGCAACACCTCTGCTGCTGGCTACAACGGCAGCGGGGCCTGCTGCTGCTTATCAGGTAGATCGCAGCTTGCGGTTTAACCGAGCCGACGACGCACATCTTTCAAAAACTATTTCAACAAAATACACAACTTTTACCACATCTTGTTGGGTAAAAAGAGCCAGTTTCAACACTTGGCAATACATATGGGCTCAATATGACGGCAGTGCTTACCGTGGCATTACTTTTGGTCAGGGTAGCGATAAGCTTTCTCTTTACGATGGCAATCACGTTTACACAACTGCTGTATTCAGGGACCCTGCGGCCTGGTATCACATCGTACTGAAATGCAGCAGCGGCGCTGCAACTCTTTATGTCAACAATACGCAAGTTTCTACAACAACCAATTTTTTTATCGGTGGCGGTAGTTTTCGTATTGGCGATTTCATAACTGGCAGCAATGAGTTTGATGGTTACATTGCCGATTTTCATGCTGTTTTAGGAACCGCGCATGATCCCACTGATTTTGCAGAATATGACGATAATAATAATTGGAACCCTAAAAAGTTTTCGGGTAACTTCGGAAGTGATGGGTTTCACCTTGACTTCTCCGACAACACCAGCAATGCTGCACTTGGCTACGACCAGTCTGTAGCCATCCCAAGTCCAAACCCTGATGGCGGCATGGATGTCGTCACCTACACGGGTAACGGCAGCACGCAGACAATCAGCGGCTTCGGATTTCAGCCTGATTTCGTGTGGATCAAAAATCGCGGAGCAACTGGAAACCACACTTTGTGGGACGTTGTTCGTGGCGCTAATGAGCGTTTGATGGCTGATACTACAGACATTGAATCAACACGAACTGGTGGCCTTACTGAGTTTACGTCTGATGGATTTATTCACGGTAACGATGGAACTGGTAACACAAATAACAACACTTACGTTGCTTGGGGATGGAAAGCGGGTGGAGCGCCAACTACTTTGACTGCTGGCAGTGTTGATGCACAAGTAAGTGCAAACACTGAGTACGGATTTTCAGTCATTACGGCGACGCAGCCGGGCACTTCAAACCTTGGCTGCACAGTTGCACATGGCTTGGGATCTGCTCCTGCTTGGTATATCGTCAAAGATCGTGATTTAGGGGTTGGTTGGGGCGTCTATCACTCTGGAATGTCTAATGCTGCTAGTAATGCACTTCAGTTAAACTCGAATGGCTCAGTAATCTCAGGTGGTTATTGGAGAAATGAAGCTCCAACCTCTAGTGTTCTTTCTATCTCGGCAAGCATCGTTGCTGAAAATGATGATTTTGTAGTCTACGCCTGGGCTGAAGTCAGCGGATTCAGTAAGTTTGGCAGCTACACCGGCAACGGTTCATCAACAGGTCCGACAGTCACGACTGGGTTCAAGCCACGTTATGTGCTAATTAAAAGAACCGATTCTGCTGGAAACTGGGGTATTTATGACACCGAAAGGGGCGGGTTTACTGACAACAACAAAACACTTCTTGCTGACACTTCAGGCTCTGAAAGTACCGATAACAATAAGATCAGCATTACGAGCACAGGGTTTAGTCCTGCTTCTGGCTTTGCAAACGTCAATGCAAACGGTGGAGCGTACATCTACGCAGCATTTGCGGATCGGCCTGGAAATAACTTCGACGTAAATAACCTTGTTGCTACTGCTGGTGCTGATGGTGCGGCAGGCTTCGATGCTGTTACCTATACCGGCACGGGCAGCACGCAGTCAATTTCTGGACTTAAGTTCCAGCCTGATTTTGTTTGGATCAAAAACAGGGATAGCGCTAGCTACGGACATCGACTGGTTGATTCGGTGCGCGGCAGCACTAAATACTTGATGTCACACAGCACAGGTGCAGAAGCGACAGATTCCAACGGAGTAACCTCCTTTAATTCTGACGGCTTTACTGTTGGGTCTAGCGGTGATTACAACGTCAACGGCAATAACTTCGTCGCTTGGGCGTGGAAAGCAGGTGGAACGGCGGTATCTAACAATTCTGGCTCTATCCCTGCGACTGTCAGCGCAAACAATACATATGGTTTTTCTATTGTTAAGTATGAAGGAACAGGTGCGAACGGAACCGTCGCGCACGGACTTAGCACTGCTCCTAAATTCTTTTTTGGGCGCAACCTTGACGACACTTCAAGCTCTCTTGATTGGATTATTTATCACGAGTCGATAGGAAACACAGGTCGCTTAAAGTTCACTACCGGCGCCACAAGCACTAGCTCAACCTTCTTCCAAAACACATCGCCGAGTAATTCCCTTATCACAATCGGGACAAGCAACGATATTAACAAAGACAATGACAATTACATCTTGTATTGCTGGTCAGAAGTTCCAGGTTTTAACAAGTTTGGCAGTTACAGCGGCAACGGTTCTACTCAAAAGCTGAATTTTGGCTTTAAACCTGCGTTTGTCATGATTAAGCGCCATGACTCAAGCACTGGTGGCGACTGGTACATGTTTGACGATGAACGTGTTTCGGGCACTGGTGAGAACCTGTTACGCGCTAACACTGCTGCTGCTGAAGACTCAGCGTATGACTACTTTAGCTTTGACGATGACGGCATCACGCTAACAACTGGAACCACCTTGAATGGCAGCGGCCGCTCATACATCTACATGGCGTTTGCTGGAACGCCTGATAGTTCAGGTGTTGACAGCCTGATCGACACGCCGACCAATGCTGACGCAGACAGCGGTAACAATATCGGCAACTATTGCACGTTGAATCCATTAGCAAAAGGCGCTGCTACGTCATTGTCTAATGGCAATTTGAATTATGTAGGTGGCGCTGCAAACCAAACCCTTGGCACTATTGGCATGAGTAGTGGTAAATGGTATTGGGAAGATCACAAAATATCTGGCACCTATGGAGCTACAGGAATTGCGCTAGCAGATGCGC
>BCSF01000316.1_pt1 | contig 20158 bp, 18 predicted proteins | sample 1016431 | NCBI WGS metagenome assembly BCSF01 (sample SAMD00045685;SAMD00045686;SAMD00045687;SAMD00045688;SAMD00045689;SAMD00045690;SAMD00045691;SAMD00045692;SAMD00045684;SAMD00045690;SAMD00045691;SAMD00045692;SAMD00045684;SAMD00045685;SAMD00045686;SAMD00045687;SAMD00045688;SAMD00045689, study...
CACTAAAAGAAATTAAACAAATGAAAGAAAGTATTGCTGATGAAATGGATTCTTTGTATGCTGATATGCAGAAATTACAAGACATTCGGGCAGCAATTAGAGAAATACAAGAAGAAGTAGCGAAACTAGCAGGTGAACCTGTTGGAATGCTATTCGTGCATTACCGAGGCTGATAACATGAAAGTGGTTTATGGACATACAGATTCTATTTATGTGCAAATTGATTCCGTAGAAGCCGCACAAAAAGCAATTAAGGTGATTGAAGATGAAGTCAAAAAAAGTTTCCCGAATGTTCTCGGACTTGAACACCATCCCGTTAGTTTGGAATTTGAAAAGTATTATTCTGCGTTGGGTGTCGGGACGGTCAAAAACAGAAACGCAGGAATGATTACTTGGGAAGACGGGGTTTATTTGAGTGAACCTAAATTCACAATGACAGGTTTCACTGCGAAGCGTGTGAGCGAAACAAAACTTGCGAAGTGGTTTCAAACTGAATTGCTAAAAATGTGGGCGAAACAATGCACCTTTGAGCAAATCAATAAATTCTTAAGAGACAATTATGCAAATGTTGTGAACGGCAAAATCCCTGTTGCTGATTTAGCAAAGCGAAGCAGACTAAAAGAAGAACGCTTCAAGTTAATGTGTTCACAGTGTCGCTCAAAATATAACATGAGAAACATTCTTAGCATTCACAATTGCGAAAAGTGCGGAAACCCAACGAAGAATTTCTTGACTGAACAAAAGAAGCGACCAAGCGTTGGTTCGGGTATTGCTGGTGTTCTCTATGCTTGGGAAAAGAACAACACTACATTTGATGATTCCTACATTTTCTTGAAGGTATCGGGAGTCAATGATAGGTACACGAACCCATTAACAAAAGAAAAGCGTGATGTGGAATATGTCGCAGGAACAATCCTTTCGGATTTTGATTCATACACCCCCGACTATCACCACTATGCAGAACAACTTATCAAGAAAGCAAAACCCATCTATGAAGCGATGGGTTGGCAGATGGAAAACATAAGAACTATAAAAGGACAAAAAACACTGGAGGAATGGTTTTGAATAAAGATGAAGCGTATGAAGCCGCACTTGCGGAAATGAAAGAATTTACCTACAAATGGATGCCGGAAAACTATGCCGACCCATCACAGCCTATTTTGAAGATTTCTAAATCTTCTTTGATGTCTTATGTTTGGTGTCCCAAAAAGTATGAGTTTTCTTATGTTGAGCGTTTGCCTCAAGACCAAACAGAAGCCATGCGTAAGGGAACAGTATTGCATAATCACCGAGAAGCATTTTTTGATGATTTTGATATTAAAAAGGCCGAGAAGATGAATAATACGGAGATTTTGGAATACTGTAATTCACTAATGCCTATTGATGAATACTATGATGTTTCCTTGACGGTTGCCGCCTTTGAAGCACAACGATTCATTGAGGCCGTGGCCGAAGGAAAGACTGAGGAATTCTTGCCCGTTATCAATGAGAAAATGTTTGATTGCGAAGTAGTTATCCCCAAAGACACGCACAAAAAATTCACACTACAACGAGACTACACGGTGCGCCTTCAAGGTATCATTGACCGCATTTTTATGGAAAACGGAAAACTGATTCCGTTTGAATACAAAACCGGCGGGTGGAAAGACTACAAAGCGACGGCCATGAGAAAGGAAATGGCGTTCTATCAATTGATGATTGAAAACTCAACAGAAGAAGTCCTCGCTAAACACGGACTTACACGGGATATGGAGGTTTCTCATTGGGGTTGGTATTATCCAGTAGCAAATCATATTACCGTTGAACCTATCAAGAAGAGAACCATGACCTCTGTTATGAACCATATTGCAGAGTTAATCTACGCATATGAACAGAAAAACTTTCCACCAAAGTTCTTTTACAAAACTTGCACTCATTGTTCTTTCTTCGGGATTTGTGATGGTGCGGAACAGGATTCGTGGTTGTAATGGTTGTTTTAAACAAAAGATGCGTATTTTGTAAAATAGGCGTTCCGCCAGAGTTTTCACACAATCCTGCTCCTATTTATGAATATCCAGCAGTTTGTTGTGAAACCTGCAACTATACAATAGTTATCCCTAAAAGGCTAGCGATGATGTTTAGAGGTGAACAGAATGAAAGAAATGATTAAGACAAAAGTATTATCTAAACAATGGACATTTACTGAAATATCAAATCTCAAAGAAACGATTGATTCCTTATGTTCTGAATTGTATTCGGAAATGACCTTTGTAGAAAGATTTCAATTGATTAGAGAAACAAGAATCAATGAAGTGTTCGTGGGGCAAACATACGAAGATAGCATGAGAGAAGCAGTTAAAATCACACTAAGCGGAGAAATTGCTGAAACGATTCGTTTAATGCTTGGTGAAGCCACAGTTAATTTTGGAGGAAATAAAAATGAAATATCCGAGGGAAGTTTGGGCGGGGAGCCACATAAAGAACGCCCCACAAATGAAAAGAAAAATAGTGTCCTCAAGGAATGAATACATTGATTTCATCAATGCACAAAACAACAGAACCAATGTTTATACAACGGTTTATGATTTTGAGCGTTTCTATGAAACTGCGAAAGATGATTCATCAGTTATTCTTGACAGAGTATTTCTTGATTTTGATGCACACGATGATTCCATTAATGATGCTTGGCGAGACTTGAAAATCATCATGGCTTTAGTCTATGAGAAGGACTACGAGCATACGCTCTTTTTCTCTGGCCGTGGTTTTCATCTATTCCTTTTTGGTGAATTAGCAAAGGACATGAGAAGCATTCAATTCTTTTTCCGAGATATTAAACAGTATTTGATTGAGCATGTAGGAAAGAATATAACTCTTGATGATAGAGTAGGTCAGATTACTCGCCTTAGAAGAGTCCCAAACACAGTCAATATGTCTTCTTCGGATGAGAACGGAAATCCATACTTTTGCATTCCTTTGTTGAAAGAGGATTTAGAAGGAGAAATTGGGAACATCTTAACCCTTGCTAAGAGGCCTCGTTATATTCCCTTCCGCAAGCAGGGAAACGCTAAGGTAGTGTTCCCATCAGCCCCACCTATAGAGGCCGTAAAGGGGGAAGTTTCTGTGCCAAAAACAGTGGGTAAATTGCCTATGCTTCCCTGCCTACACAACGCAACCATGACTGAAAATCCTTCTCACATAGCAAGAGCATATTTGGTGTCGTGGTATCGGGATTTATTGTCGGGGTATCAAGACCTAAATACACACCAACTTAAAGAAGAAGTGCTGAACCTCGTCGTTGATGAATTGGAGAGAGTCTTTGGTGAATCGGATTCGGTGTGGCTTGATTGGGATAAAAACACAACAAAGAAACATGCAAAGTTCACAGTATATAATAACTACAATACGCCCCATTGTCAAAAACTCATCAGTGAAGGGTTCTGTATTGGAAAATGTTGGAGGTATGCATGATGTTAATTGTTGATTCAAGAGAAAATTCCAAACTATCCGAATTGGTTTTGAAGAAGGCCCATGCTCTCAATATTCAAACTGAAAAGAAATGGTTAGAAATTGGAGACTATGTTTATGATGATGTTTGTTTTGAAGCGAAGTCTGCCGTTGATTTCTTGGGTTCTGTTCTCTCAAAGAGACTATGGACTCAATTAGACAACATGGATAGGCATTATCAAACAAATGTTGTGATTATCTATGGGAGCATGGACGATGCAATTCTCACGGTTCTTGAAAACTCAAAATCAAAATTACCACCGAAAGGTCGGGCAGTGATGTTGAAAAACAAATTCTTGGGAGCCATTGGGAGAATTATTCTTGACATGGATGCAAAACCTGTTTGGGTTTCAACAGAAGAAGAAGCGGCCCTTATTATCACGGGAATTTCTAAAATCAAACCTTTCAAGAGGGCGGCGATTGAACCCCAAGTATTCAAGCGAATAACAACAGATGATTTGAGAATTGATTTGCTTACAAGCATTAAAGGTGTTTCAATTAAAAAAGCGAAAGACCTCATAAAAGAGTTTGGCTCTATTATGGAAATTGGTGAATGTTCTGAATTTGAAATTCAGGTCATTGACGGTATCGGAGAAACCTTAGCCAAAAGAATTATCTCCACATTAAACTCGGAAGAGAAGGTGAAAATATGAATGAAGAATTTTATGAAGAAGACGAAATTGAAGAATATATGCAACAGAAGGAAGAACTAGATGCGAAAGCCATGTCTGGATTACCTTCCATTATTGAGCGATTCTATCAATCAGCAGGAGAAGTGTCTCTAAGGAATGAAATCCCCGCCGCTATTAGTGGTTTTGTGCTTCTTGGAAGCATCTGTAAGGATTTTGTGAAAATACCCAACGGCAGAAATATTGAAGATTCAAGAATCCATTTCTGTTGGGTGCAAACTTCGGGAACGGGTAAATCAACTCTTTGGAACTTCGTTGGCCCTGTCGCCAAAAGAACCTTTGAGAAGATTAACGAACACCGACCAAATCATCCATCAATTACCCGAAAGGATGGCGTAAGTATGCCGCGAAACTACGATATTTTCGGAGTCACTGACTATACCGATTCTGTTCTTATTGGGAAGTGGAAGCCTGTAAAGAACGAAGATGGGGAAGAAGAAATGACTCGCTATGCTGGTATTCTTGAAGGAAGCGGATTAGCCCACTGGGATGAATTTGAATACTCGGGTATTTTTAAGCAGAGCCAACACAAAGAAAATTCAATTGTTTATTTGAATACGCTGATGAACAGCCTTGCTGGTGAGTCTTGGATTATTTCAAAGGCATTAGACCAAATGGAAGGTATGACAATGAATTGCTATTCCGAGCGTTCTGTTATTGCTATGACATACCCACCAAAGAACCTTAACGATGTTATGGCCGAAAAGGGTGTCCTACAAAGAATGCTTCTCTATGTTTGGGAGGTTCCTTTTCACACCCAACACCAAATGAGAATTGAACAATTAGCAAAGGCTGGAACAATTGAAGAAGTGGAATCCCCAATTGATAAATTTGCAGAAGCCTATTACAAAATTTATTGCATGGTGCGAGAGCGTTGGAATGATGTTGGCCAAGACCCATTGAAAACCTTACAGTTTCACGAATCCTTCCGACCGTCCTTGCTTTTGGAATACAACAGAATGAACAAAGAGTTGCTTAATTGTCCACCCCATGTTGCAGAATTGGCTTCAAACTTCACGACTCGCCTCATGCAAACGATGATTAAACTATCCTGTTTATGTTGCATTGGTGAATCGGCAGATATTGTCAAGCCCGAAGAACGCTTCATTGTGAAGGGGGTTCATGTTCAAGCCGCAGGTAAAATCGTGCAAAACTGTTATAGCCAACTGGTGGGGTGGTTAGAACGAAGCCTACGAGCCAAGCGTAAGCAGATGCACGAAAAGTCCTTTGAAAGTGCATTTATAGCAATTTATTCTCAAGTAAAAGAAGGTAAGTTTTCCGATTTAAAGGCCGATGAAGCAGGATTTATCAATAAGAGTCGCTATCTAATGAAGGTAAAAGATAAGGCTAAAATTTCAAGAGCGCAAATTTACAGGCATTATGAAGTGGTGCGACACCGATTTGAAGAAATCAAAGAAGGAAGAAGTTGGTATATCCGATTAACAGAAGGTGATGAATGATGAAGTGGGAAAACACATACTTGGTTTTTCAAGTAGAAAAGGGGCCAAAAGCAATTATTGAATCTCTAAATACCTATGGTGAAGAAGGTTGGGAATGTTGTTCTCAATTGATTGTTGCGAATAAACAAATCGTGTGCTTCTTGAAGCGACGAACCGACATTGATGAAGAACCAGAGGTAAACAAAGAGGAAGAGAAGATTAGCAAACTTTGGTCAAATGGTGAATAAGTATGAGCGTTCTCGCCCTTGACATTGAGACAAAGAATATGTCTTATGAAATTGGTGGATTTAGTAATACGCATATGTTTCAAGTTTCAACCGTCGCTACTTGGGACGGAAAGAATGGAACTGTCTATGTGGACGAAACACTTGATACTTTTCAAAAGTCAAACATTGTAGTTAAGCCTCTTAAGCAATTGAAGTATGATTTGGACGACCATTTCCAAAAGGGCGGTTTATTGCTTGGGCATAATTTGGCGGCTTTTGACCTGCCAGTGTTGCGAGATTCAATGGACATTTTCTGCATCACGAAGTATCTCAAAGAAGAGAAGTATATTGATACTTCAAAAATTCTATTAAAAGGACATGGTGAAAGGTTTCAATTGAAGAACCTTGTGAAATGCACAATGCAAGACGCTAAGTTAATGGAAAGCGCAGATGCACCGAGGCTATGGAAAATGGGCCAATATGATGATGTGGTGGAGTATTGTTTAAAAGATACTCAGTTAGTGTATGACCTTTGGAAGTATGGTCAAGAATACGGTATTGTTAAGGCGTTCTCTGTTAATGAAGAACAGCATAAAGATTTGGAGGTGAGTTGGTAATGACAACATGGGATTGGTTCGGACTTATCCTTTTCGTTGGGGTTCTTATGCTTCTTTTCTTTGCCGCTTTCGGTGGAACTTCAATCACCGACGAAAGCGTTGAAGAATATATGAAGCGTTTGATGGCTGACGATAAGGGCGGAAAGTGATGGGCCTTAAACAACAATGCCCTTTTTGCGATAAAAAAACTATCGCAAGAAGGATGAAGGGTTTTTACTTGGGGTCTGATAATCAGGCCCTATTATGGGAATGTAGGCACTGCCTCGGTGTTTGGTCAAAGAAAACTCGGAGGGGGGCGTAAGCCCCTCTCCCTCGGTTTTTTTTACGAAAAATTTTCGCAAAACCCATCCAGCGATTTTGTTCGCTTGAAAAACTTATTTTTTATAGAGCCAAATAGTTAGGCTTTCTTCTGGTTCGGTTGCGAACCAAGTGATAATAAAACCAAACAAAAAACCTAAAAGAAACAATTCTAATAACATTTTCTCAGTTCAATTGCATAAGCATCCATCTATCAGCATCAATACAAACAACATCATAAATTTTTCCTGCTGATAAAGAGTAAGGCAAAGTAAGTGTTCCGCCCGTAGTATCTTCTATTGCATCATCTGTTCCTGTTCTATCTAAACTTAATGTGGCCGTTGCATCGGAAGCAATAATTCTATATGTTCTGCCAATATCTGCCGCTTCCGCATCTGGAAGATGTAGCGTTAAATTGTTCGGTGGAGAGCCACTTGGGGCTTTAGCAATAATAATATCATCTGTTTTTAATATAGAATAATTTACAACAGGAGGGGGGCCAAGTGCTGACCCTATTACTTCAGTAATGTTTTGTATTCTACCTTTTGTGTTAATTGCTCCACTTAATGATAGAACTCCATCTCCTAATGTGTTTGTGCCTATCCCCACTTTGTCGTTTCCAGCATCAGCAAAAATTAAGTTTGCTTCTGTGTTGCCTTCTACTCTAAAATCAATATCGTTTCCACCATTATTGAATACAGACTCTAAATTGCCCATAGTAAAAAATTCTACATGGTCTGTTCCTGCTTGGGTTAAACTAAATACTAGTCTCCCATCTTCTGTTCCAGTATCGGCATCTAAAGAATCGGCCATAATTTGAGCAAATGTATGCAGATTGCCTGCGCTATCTTTTGCTTTAAACTTGATGTTGCCAATATCTCTACCATCTGCACCAGAAGTGTTTCTCAAAAAGACTAATTCTGGCTCATTTGCGTCTGTTCCCGTATTTTCAATAAGAATAGTCGGCTCTGTTCCGTCTGCATCACTTAGATGTAATTTTTCTGTTGGTGAAGTAGTCCCAATACCAACATTTCCTTCATCATCAATTCTCATTCTTTCTGTTATTCCCGCATTTGCATTATTAGTTGAAAAGGTTAGAGTCCCATCATCAACCCCATCTGCGTCATTAACTGCGCTTATTCTTGCTCCTGTGTAAGAAGTGGGGCCGTTGCTATCATAATTTTTGAAATCAATTTGTGCATAATTGGTTCCTGTTGCGTTTCTCGCACCTTCAATAATAAGTGTTCTTGTTTGCCCAGTATCGGCACTTCTTGAAATAGTTGTATCGCCTTTAACCTCTAATTTTGTGGTTGGGGTGTTTGTTGCGATTCCCACCCTATCATTACCCGCATCAGTAAATAGTAAATTTGCTTCGGTATCGCCTTCTACTCTAAAATTCAAATCGGCTCCGCCATCATTAATAACTGTTTCATCGCTGTCTAACTCAATTCTTGAAATAATAGCACCGTTTTTTAAAGTTCTAAATGTAATTCTTCCATCCTCACTACCGTCGGTGGTATCAACAATTTCTGCAAACATATCCACATAGTCGGTAGTGTTCCCTGCTGAATCTCTGCCTCTAAAACGAATGTGTGCTAAATCATCTCCGGCGGCGGGACTTGCTGAATTGCGGAAATAAACGATGTCTGGCGAAGCAGAAGCACCATCTTCTGCCACTTCAACCATAAAATCAATATCTGAAGCACTTGTTCCTTTTACATGAAAAAGGCCGGTCGGATTATTTATACCAACTCCAACTCTTCCCGCATCAGTGATTCTTATTCTTTCAACAGAAGAACCCGTTTTAAACACCATATCTTCTGAGTTAGAGTATGAGCCTATTTCTGCCACTCCCGAAGCAGGGGTGTTCCCATATCCAATAACAAGTTTGTTTGCCTGAATATCCTCTGTTGTTAATAAAGACCCTTCAATTTTAACCTCTGTGTTAGGATATGATGGGTCATTATCTCCATACAGAATTAATCTATCAGTAGTAGAGCCTCCATCATTTACTTTAAAAATAATATCTTTATCCTGTTCTAAGGCCTCAATTTCAATATCGCCAGCGTTGCTTTGAATTGTTAAACCCTCAGTATAGCCAGAATTGTCTCTACCAATACTTAAACTGTTTTCAGTTTTATTTACCGTAAGATATTGAATACCTACATTTGCAGTTCCGTTATGGGTAATAACTGCAATAATAGTATCTCCTGCGGTATATTCAGGAACTTTATCAGCCGCAGTAGGGTTTCTTATGGTTAAAACAGAGGAAGAAGCATTACTAGCAATTAATAAGTGATAACCATTTGTATATGTTGAACTCAATGTTAAATTAGGAACTGCCGAAACTGGAACCTTTTTACCATCACGGAAAATAACTCCTGCGCCAACATCAATTTGTGTTGCACTATCAATCGTGATGTCAAAACCGCTAATTGCATAGTTTTGTCCTAAACCATCTGATAGTGCTTTAACTATCCCAGTATGGGGAAAATCTACACCATCTTCAATTTGATTAGGCGTTCCGTGTGTGCTTTGTCCATAAAAGTTTGGATTACTTACCATATTACTCAACCTCCAACAAAATAAACAGTTCTAGTGTTTCTGTTGTGGAAAATGGGCCAACTCCTTCAAAATTGGTTCTATATACTAAATCGTTTCCGTTAAATAAACCGACTTCACGAATAACTTGACCTTGAATTTCGCTACCCGCTACCGATACCTTAACTTCAATAACATTTAATGTGGAGTTTGTAATTGTTAATGTTGTAGCGGCGGATAAAGGCACATCTAAATCAGTAGCGGTTGGACTAGTGGCATTTCCACCAAGGCCGACTTCTGCGGTATCAAAGAGATTATCTTTGATATGAGTAGCAATTAATGTTTTTAATTCATCAGTAATCATGCTAAATCTTCCTCCACTAAATCAGTAATTGTGATTGCTCCACCTGTAAATCCTAAAGGAGTAGTAAATCCTAACGCTGTCCCAAAGCCGAGAGTCCGACCTGCGCCTCCCGCACTTCTCTTCCGAACCAACAATTTAACCTCTTTGGTGTCCACGGTGTCAAGGAAATTAAACGAAACTGCCTGTGTGCTTAGGTCGTTGCTTCTCAATGCCGCCTTCGTTTCCTTGCTGGAAATCAACAATTCGGAGAAGACATCGGACAAGTCCTTGCTGTATCGGCCAAGTTGTAGTTTGATAAAGCCAGTCAATTGATGTTCCATTTCCAAAACGATGTATTCGTTCATCTCAATGTTTTCTCTTGGGATAGAGACATTTACAATATCTCCGACTCTCACTTGTGCAATACCTTTACTATGTAAAGTAAATGATAACTTCTGGTTAAGGCGAGAATGAATCATCAAGAGTTTGGTGGCCTTTTTATCTACCTCTTCCTGTGTAAGAAGCGTGTTATCTACAACCTCTAATGTTTTTCTTCCTCTTTTTTGGATTGAGCGAATGTCTTTACGAACTGCTTTGTGAGCATTTCCATAAACATTAATTTCATTGAAGAAATCAAAGAGGGTAGATACTTTATCAAAGTCAATGATAAGGAATTCGTCGCTGTCGTCAATAGTAATATTTGTTCTTAGGGAGTCTTCATCTTCGGGAATAATCTTGAACACATCATTTTCTTCAACGAGTTTCATATCTTTTCTGTCAAGAATATATCGGATTGCAGAATATAAATCTACGCCTTGATAGTTTGGTGCTAAATATAGTGGGGTGTCCGTTGAAGTGGTTGTAAATTCAATTGCTTCTTGTTCAAGTAATTCATTGATTAAGTCCTCCCCTTCAAGACCTACGCTTACTGTTGAACCGATACAGGCTCTTGTTGGGTCAATTTTTAATTCTTGATTTGATGAAATAACAAAGGGTTCGGAAACAGAAACAACCCCCTTGCCATAAAAAGAATCCTTGAGAGTTAAAGAAATAATATTATCTGATTCCGTAATAGTGGTCGTTTCAATTTTTTTGCCATTTTCTCCATCTGTGTAATATAGACTATATTCTCCATCAGGCATATTTGTTGAAATGAAATTTGTTGGGTCTTTTAATACTAGGCTATTGTCGGAAGATTGTTTATCCGTATCTATCATAACAAACATTGAGAGAACCCCTTCATTTTCTTTAAGGTTGTTAGGGGTGTAATCTGTTCCGTTTTGAAACCCATATGATTGTTTTGTATCATATACCTTATTTTCTCCAGACATTTTTGTGTAAGATGAACTAAGGGCATTTAGATATACTTTTGATGGGAAAAAATTATACATACAAGTTTCATTCGGTTGTAAAATTCTATATGCTTTTGAAGCAGAAAGAGCAATATCAGTTATTAAAAAATGTTGATTTGCATTAGAACTGTCCACTTCATGAGAAATAACATAAATTAAAGAAGTAGGTATTACATTATTCATTCTTCTCGCATCTAAAGTAGTGCCAGCAGTAATCGTATTAATACCATCAACTGATTTTCCATCTTCAGCAACGAGATAACAACCTGTAATATCTAATTCTCTTAAAAAATTATTATTTCCGACAATGCTTACAGTATTGGTTCCGGGCGATTCTATCATCGTTTTTTTAACTGTTCCATTAGAAGAAGTAAGGTCTGATTCTGTTAATGTTGCAGGAGTGATTAATCTAGGTTTAAATGCTAGGTATGCGCCATCAACACCATGAGGTGATGAGGTAATATAACTGACTGTTGAATCATCAATATTTTCCCTACTTTTAAAGTGGTCGCTTGCCGAATTAACTAGTAGTAGTTTTGAATTGGAAGTAATTGTGTCTGAGTTCCCACTCATAGTATTAACTGCTCCTTTCTCAATAGGAAATTTACCACCATTTTCTATATTAAATCTATCCAAACAAACAGCAATCGTTCCACGAAATTGGTCTTCGTTAATATTTTTTAACACATTAGAAATCGCCCCAATTTCAGTTGAATCTGTTGCAGAAATAATTGAGGAAGCCGCAGAGTCAAAACCGATTGGCAAAACAAATTCATCATCGGTATTCATTGTAGTGTAAGTTGTGCCTTCGGGAATAATACATGATTTAAGGGGATGAAAGCCGTCAGTAAGATTATCAAAAGTATCTTTTTGGTTTCTTCCAAAAATAGAGACATTGTTTTCAGCAACAATAACAGCGTTTGTTGCTATTGAGCCATTATTAGTTAAACGAACATTGTCTTTTAAAGTAAATGCTTTTGTGCTTGTTCCAGCACTAGCAGTTTCACCAATTAAATAACCATTACTATCATAAATTTTAGTATCAATAGGAATAGTTTGATTATCGTCAAAGGTGAGTGTTGTTCCACTTGTTGCGCTAGCATCAATAGCACCATTATTAGTTAAAGCGGTAATATTATAAAATTGTAAACCTGCTCCCCCAACTCTTAATTTAGTATTTAGGTTTTTTTCTGGGTTTACTTTATTAAACAAAAAGTCTACACATACTTCTGTTAATCTCATTAATCCAAACCTTTTAAGAGAACTAACCTCAAAATTGTCTATAAAATTTACTGTTTGGAAATTAAAGTCTGTTAAAGATAAACGATTGGTTTCAGTAATAGAATTGTCTTTTTTCTGGCTATTTTCTAAAAGAAATAGATTATAGTTGTTTATATTTTTATTACCGTTCATTAAACTGTCCTTCCTAATAGAAGAATATGGTAATAAATCAGAAATAACATACAAAAATAATCTTTCTGCGCTCTCATCTTGAGAACCATATATTTTTTCTAATACTGGGTTAGATTCTCCTTTAGGCAAAGAAATATTCTCTGTTCTATGTATTCTCCTTGAATTAGTTTTTTTTCTAGTTGGATTCTAAATTCCCCTAAATTCATTGGGATCTTTTTATAAAAAAGGTTTGTTGTATCAAACGCAATTAAATTTTCTGTGTTAATATTTGGTTTAAATTGGTAATTACTTGTTAAATAATTTAGAACCGATGGATTATTATAAAATTTCGCAGGTTGAAGATTACTCGTAATAAAATTTATAATTCCCGTATCATTACTAAATGTTCCAAGAGCCAAATCTTTTGATTTATAATACATTTGGCCATATTTAGCATTATTATCAGCACTCCCATTAGCACTTTCCACATTTAAAGGCAATACACCTAAAGTCGGGCTAATAGTGGGATGAGGGTGCGTATTTACCTTTCCTCCCCAAATATGCTTTCCATTAACAAAAATCAAATCATTTGATTTTTTTGTGGCTAAATATATTTTTTTCCCTACCGCAGTTTCTTTACTTGTTCTATCTATAAAAATTTTAATATTATGAGTTCCGCCATGTTCCGTATAAGGTATAGTTTCAATAATTTTTCCCAAAAAGGTTTTTGTTCCTGTTGTTGTAGTGGAAGAAGAATCACCGATAAAAAGAATATCATCCCTTTTTAATGAATATGCCACAGAAGAATCTGTAAAGAAAGAATACGAGTAAAGAGCAGCAAAGGTTCCTAAGTTTGTAATATCTCCTATACTAGTAAAAGTAAAATCATCAATATCAAAATAATAATCGGCCTTTCTCCCCAAAGTAATAGGAATATAGGGAGCCAATTCAATTTCTGTTATATTGTCTTTGGTTGTTGTTGAAATAATTTCAAAATCAATTAAAGTATTTACAGTATCAAAGGTAGAAGGAGGAGAATCAAAAGTGATACTACCACTTGAAATTGTTCCAGTAGTAGCCGTATTTAAGGTGATTTGCGTTCTTGAATCAACAGAGGCAATTGTCGTTCCACTTGCTACATTTGTTCCGCTAACTCTTAATCCTTTAAATAACTTAGAAGAATCTTCAACCGTCATAGTTGTAGAAGAAGACGAAGCAGAACAAGTTTGAGTTATCCCATGCTCATCGTGTAATTGTGATTGGAAAGCAAAGTCGTTTGAAATAGATGATGGCTTATGAATTGCATAACCAATTGCACCGGCACTTGCATTTGCACTACTTGAAACTAACGAATCACTTTCAGCACCACTTGACATTGTGATTTTGTTCCCTGATGTAAAAATTAACCCTTTGTTAGCGGCTCCTGTAAGAGAAGAAGGCTTGTTTGTAGCAAGATGGGATGAACCAAGTGCCTTTGAGAGAATATAATTTTTTTCTTTTTCCATATAAATTGCTTCGGAATTAAGTTGTGTCATAGCAGGAGTAATTGTAAATTGTGCTCCAATAGGCTGTCCTCCGATAATATGCCTTCCAATACTCTCAACTTGGCCAATATAGCCATTAACTGAAAACAACTTTGTTCCCACAACAGGGTAATTATCAAAATTAGCACCATCAAGAGGAGAACCCACGGGCCCATCATTAATACCACTATCAATCGTCGTGCTTCCTAAAGAAAGAGTATATGTGCTACCTGATTTTATGTCGGCAAGTTTGTTGTATGGGCTGTTGCTAGAATAAATAATATCTTCGCTAAACAAAGTGTTTAAATTTACAACTGGAGAAAGCAACTTGTTAAATTTGTCTCTGCCTTGAATATCCATAATAGTTTGCCCATCTTCCTTTTTACTTTGGATATTTTCAACCTCACCGTTAAATCTTTCAATGTGTAGCCGATATTCTCCTTGAGCAAAACTTAAAGGATTAGCATTATAAGAATCATCAGAAAAAGAAAGAGTAATTATTCCCTTAGTGGCATCGCAAGCGGTAATAGTGGCAAACCTTTCATTGTGATTTAAAGAAGAGAAAGACACATACATTTTGCTAAATCTGTTATTTAGTAGTGTGGTGTCAAGCATAAGTGTCCCGTCTGTGGCGTTATATGCTCGCCTGTGAAGCACATCTCCATTCGTTGGGGTCGTGGACTGTGCGGCAAAAACTCCTTCGCTCTCGGTTCTTACATAGGGGTGTGTGGACGATTGGAAGGTTATCTCTTGGGTGGTTCCCGATAGGCCACCGAAGGATTGAACAATTAAGATGTTGTCTCCCAATTTGACTTCATCCCCCGCATTCAATACGGTGTTTAAGTTATATTCAGTATTAAAAGAAAACACTGCATTAGAAGTCTTTGAACTGTATGTTGCTTTTAGGGCAAAGAAATCATTCATATCGCCTGTGTCAATGGTATGCCTTACACGATAAGCGTCAAATTCTTTTACCTTTCTCGGCATAATTCTTCCGTTATCAACGACAGATGTTTCTGCAAAACCACCTTTGCCATCAATTGATTCTGTGTTAGTATGGTCATAAACATTGTAAAGAAGATTAGATTTTGTTGGTGAGAAGTCATAATGTAAATATCTTTTTGGCCCAGTGTATGTGGGAGAATTAATTTCATCATCGCCCATTCTTCTTGCATTCGGGTATGCTCCTTGATAACTTGAATAAGATAAAGAAACTGTTCCTCCTTCGTTTTTAGTGGTGCTTCCTCCACCACCAACATCTAAATCTCTTAATTTATCTGTTAATATAACTCTATGGCTAAATCTACTGTAATCAATAATTACTTTACCAAAGTCCTGAACAGTTCTAAATTCGTTGGCATTTGTTGTATTGAAAGTATGAGAAGTGGTGGTTATTGCGTCGGCTTGTTGCATAGCATAATATTTGGTATTGTGGTTTAATTCATTATTCTTATCAAGCAATCCATTGAAGAAATAAAATAGAGGCCTAGCACAGGAAAGATTATCCGCTAAAGTAAGACTTGAGGTATTGTTCAAAATACCAGCAGAGAAAGCAAGAATATTGTTGTTTGTTTTTACATGGCCTTTAAAAATCATAAACTTCGTGTCTTTAGGAATTTCATTTCCTAATTTTGGCTCAAACTCAAAAGCATCCCCCTCAGCATCTTCCGTTAAAATTTCTGTAATTCTAGCAAAATGATGGCGAGTATCTGTGTCCGAATACACTAAAACAAAGTAATAGTGCGTAGCAAATGCGGCTGGATTAAATTGTATTCCATCCGTTGTGAGAGCATCATAACACTTAATTCTAAACCCTTTAGTTGTATTAAGATTAGAGTATTGAGTCGTCCCTGTAAAGACTTCTGTTGTAAAGGTATTTGCTCCATCAGCCGCAATAGCCGTAAAAATACGCTCATCATTATTTATAGAAGTGTCTGTAAATAAAGGATTTGTTGGAGCATCATCTTTATTTCCTGCTGGATTTAAGTCTAAACTCATTCATCCACCTCCTCAAATCTTAAATATAAAACAGTATCGTTTAAGTTTGGCATTAAATTATTTACGGCGTTAAATTCGCTTTTGTTAATGCTCATAATACTTAACTCATGTAATTCTCCCATGAATTGATTATTTGTCGTGGCAGAATTAGCCCCCGTTGCACCCCCACCATTTGCTCCGATATAGAAATCTTCTGCTTCCATTGTAAAGGATTCTGTTTGGGTGTGCGTCCCTGTTTTGACCAAGCGACCATTGAAAAAGATACTGACTCCTTTATTTTGATTATCCCATGCACAAGCAATATGATATGTGTTATTTATGTAAGCGGGTTCAAAGAAATCCCCGTGTATAAATATTTCACTATCTGAAGGAACAGAAACAGAGGGGTCTAGTTTTAAAGTAAATGCGCTTGATGAAGCGGAATTAACAATGCCAAAAGAAGTAAAGGTTAATCCATCCCTAATAAATACTTCTTTGCCGTCAAAAAGATGTTGATTTGCATTTGCCAAGTCAGCAGACTTACTGGAAAAGGCACTTGTGGTTGAACCAATAGATTTATATTTTACTTTTCCGTCTTCTTCAAATCCTTTTTCTACAAAAGAATCATATTGACTTCCAAGATTTGGAGAAATAACTGCATCACTTGTAAAGTATTCCATTGATGCAGTTCCTAATTTGATTCCTACTTTAATTTTGTATCTTGCTGGATTATTCTCATTGTGTAAAGTTTCGTTCACCAAACTCACTTGAAAGTTTGTGCTATGAAAGATTCTCATTTCGTGTGTAATTCTGCTCGCTCTTGGTAAATACAATTCACTTTCAAAATTATTTTGTTCGGTAGCGGTAAAAATTGCTTGACTTAATCCGGGCATTATTTTTTTACTGCTCGTATTAAAGGAATCTCCGCTTCCAATGGTTGTTTTAGTGATATTTGAGGGGTTGGTGATAGAACCTGCTGTTCTGTAAGTCCCGTAGCCATTAATTTCATAGGGTGTTAAAACGCACTCAAATGTAAAATTATCGTCTAAATCCCAAAGGCCATAAGGAATGGCTGTTCCTGTTGAAGCGATATTGTCCGTATAGTCTAAAGTTAAAAAGCCATTACACATAATCGGAAAAACAAGCGAGCGTTGCTTTCCTGTAAAAATGGAGTATGACATAAAAAAACCTCAAGGAAGAACATTGGCTACAACAAACTCTAAATTAAAAGAAACTTCTACGGTTTCTGCGTTTAGGTCAAAACTAAAACTTTGAATAAAACCCGTAAGGCCCTTGGAAGTAGAACTCGTTGGAAAGTCTTTTGCTAAAATTACGAATTTATTATCCTTCTCTAAAGAAGCCCCTCTTGAAGCAAAGGTAAAAGGAATTTGAGTAGTGCCTCCCCTATCAGCATAGTTTTCATTAACCTTGGAGTCAATCAGCACCACCAATTCATTGATTGCTTGATACCTTGCCGCACCTGTTGAATCAACACCCGATGCAATCATTTGAGCCACTTCTTGAGCCGTGAAGGTCAATGCCCCCGATGTGTGGCTTCTTTCCATCTGCGTTTCCAATATGACCCCGCTTAAGGAAATTCTTTTGTTTGACATTCCCAAATCCAGCGCAACCGTAGCCGATTCTCCAGTAGTCAATCCGCTTAGTGGGATGGGCAAATTAGGAATTGTTTTATCTACGCTCACGCTAACGCTATTGACTTTTAAAGGAATAACATCAACACTTGTGCTGGTTCCTTTATGTTGTTGTAATTTAAGATAGACATAACTCATTTAATCACCTCAATGTGCTAGAAGATGTGCTTCTGTTAATTTTTGAATTAATCATTCTGCCGATTTCATCTGCCATTCTTCGCATCTCTGCCTTTGAAGAATCCTTTGCATTGATAGTAATGTTGAAGTTATTGACTGTGCCGCCCATTCTTCTTGATTCAGCATTTGAGTGGACTCTTGCGCCTCTTGGTAAATTAACCAATTCTGGGCCTCTTTCACCAACAACAGTTAATCCACCTTTCGCAACCCCGCCGTTTGCCATGAAAGGAATTATTAAAAATTTATCCCTTAAGAATTTAGCCAGCGCAACTACACCACCAATAATAGCCGCACCGATAATAGCGGGCCACCCCACGAATAGAACAGTCAAAACTGCAACCGCAATTCCAATCTTTTTCAAAACAGTTCTCCATTCGCCGTTCCAAAACGCTGTCCATGTCTGCTCTAACCATTCGTAAATACGCATGAAGAAATCACCAATGAAGGCCCCAAGCCCTACTAAAGCGACTGTCCCAACCGCCAAAAGAACCTTGAAAGCGGCACTCAAACCTCCCCAAGCAACGCCCCAACTTCCTTCAAAGACTTGGAGAAGGTCGCCGTCTTTGAACCCATTGTAGATGTCCATAAAACTATCTTTAATCAAATTAAAACTATTCATCATTGATTCTTTAAATGCTGGTAATTGTTCCTTTACAAGTTTTCCAATAGCAGAAAGAGCATTACTGATTGGTCTTCTAAAGAAATATAATAGAGTAAAGAATAGCGTTGCGTAAATTAGCATACCAAACATAAATCTAATCCCAAGACCAACAAAACTCATAATTTTCTTTGCAAAATCCTTTGAAAAAATCTTTCTAAAAAATAACCCTGCTTTTGTTAAAAAGGTTCTCATACCGCTAAGAATTTTAACCATAGGACTATTCTGTATTCCCAGCGCAATTCCAGAATAAAAGGTTTCATCCATGAATAGTGGTGCTAAAGACTCACTTAACATCTTATACTCTTCTCTTTCATCCTTTGCTTTGCGGCTCATATCTGTATAATCGCCAGTCCGAATATCAACATTAAAAAGACCTTTACCTTTATTTTCTTTTCTTCTTTTCTGTGCTTCTTCTATGGAGGAAATACCCTCTGTTCTAAGGTTTGATTCTGCTATTTCTCTAACTAAACCTCTTCTTTCTGAAGTAAATTTGCCCAATCTTGGAATTTTACCCAATGCCTTAACCGTGGTTCCGATAATATTCCCACCACTTTGCCTCATATCTTCTCGCATCTTATCAATAGTTTGTTGTAGATTATTATATTCCTCTTCTTGAGTATCTTTATTTAATTTACTTTGTGCAGTTTTTAGTTTTTCTATGTCGTCTTTGTAGTCTTGAGTGCTTCTTGAAGCCCTTCTCGTAGCACTACCAATTGCTTGAAGAATAGAAGATGCCCTATTTAATGCTCTAAATGCTCCGGGCGGAAAGAAACCATAAAGAACTTTTCTAATTTTTGCACCTTCTTGTCCAAAAATAGTAATTTCTTCTCTTGTTCCTGCAATTGCTTCTGCTAAAAATTCAAACATATTCCCGCCAGCATCCATATATGCTTTGCGAGTCTGCTTTGAAAAAATTTCAAACGATTTTCCTTGGTTATTTAAATCCTCAATAGCCTTTGTTAGAACAGTTGTTCTTTTGTTAAAGTTAGAAACAACCTCTCCGACCCTGTTCACTTCTTGGCCGAATTCATTAACTAAAACCTTTCCGTTTCTAACTAACTTGCCCTTCTTATTATAAGTAAGATTAAGTGCTTTGATAGTAGCGGTTTCCTTTTTCAAGGCTTTTTCTGCCGCTTCTGTCGCTTGAACTGCTTGTTTCTTGGCCTCGGTTTGTAATTTAATGAAGTCCTCAAACTGGCCATTGAGTTTTTGCATTTCAGTGAAAAGACGACCAGCCATAAAAATCACTTCTTTTTACTTGCTTTTTCTATCTCTTCTGCCTTAATCATTTCAACATTTTTATGAACTAATAACAAATCTTTGACTAATGGTGCTGGCATTTTGTATATTTCCAAGGGACTTATTGACAATGCTTTCGCTAGGGTATATACGATGATTAAGGAGTAATCTTTAGGAGAGGCTTTTCCTCCCTTTAAAGCCCTCCTTAGTCTTCGTTTTTTTCTTCATCCTCCTCTAACGCTTTAAACGGGTTTGGGAGAATGTCTTTAATTTGATTCCCAACATAGGGAGTCAAGCGGAGAATATCAACCGCAGAAAGAGCAGGTTCAGTCTTAACAACAAAGTTTTCAAACATAAACCTAAACATAGCGTTTAAGTCTAATTCCATGTCTTGACGCTTTGCATCAATTTTCATCATGGCGTTCATGGCTTTGTCCACCTCAAGCCATGTGGGTTCTTTTACCCACACTTTAAGGTATTCATCACTTTCTGGGGCTACACGGATATAATGTAGCGTAGGCTCGGTTAGTGCAAATAAAGCACTCTTGT
>BCSF01000317.1_pt1 | contig 20118 bp, 33 predicted proteins | sample 1016431 | NCBI WGS metagenome assembly BCSF01 (sample SAMD00045685;SAMD00045686;SAMD00045687;SAMD00045688;SAMD00045689;SAMD00045690;SAMD00045691;SAMD00045692;SAMD00045684;SAMD00045690;SAMD00045691;SAMD00045692;SAMD00045684;SAMD00045685;SAMD00045686;SAMD00045687;SAMD00045688;SAMD00045689, study...
TACCTGTTATAAGTAAGTTCTTTAGTGCTTGGAAGATACCGTTCCTGAAATTCTGTACTTCTACTTCCTGTGATACACTACGCTCTACATCAGCTAATGCTTTCTCTAAGTCTGTGCGTAACTGCTCGCCACCCTCTGGTCCTAACTCCTGCATAGCTTTGTCCAGTTCATATCTATCTATAACCAGACGGAAGAATGGAGCGTTAGGTGGTAACAGTGCTAACAATAACTTACTACTAAGATTCAGTACACCTCTAGCTCCGATACCTTGGTACGGTGTGTAGTACTTAGTAGCGTAGTTGTGTCCGTCAGGTGGTAATACATAAGGAAGCGTAAGCTCAGAAGATGTACGACCTCTGTCTAAGAATGACCACCGCTGGTTCTCCAACGAGTGATATAGCCCTTGGGCTGTTTCGTGCATTATTAGGTAGTAAGAGTAAAGGCAGCAGTCTCGTACAAAGTAGCGTCAGAAGAACCAGCAGATGTTATAGCAATGTATAACTTCTTATCGGAAGTATTAAAAAACAACTCTCCTTTTGTAGCTTCCTTCTTAAACTTATCTTCGTCACCTGCTGTATCGCCTGTCTTAATAGCGATAACAAAGTCCTTCTTATGTAACTTATTGTAAGCCATGACTACTTAGCTTGCGGTTCCAGCACCGATACAGGGAGAGGATGGGCGAAGGCGGTAGTCGCTATTAGTAGAGTCTACGAAGACAGGGTCTGCTACTAATCTATTTTTACTAGAGTCCGCCACTAAAACTGAATCACTCCAATTATAAAATAAATTATTACTTTCAGTTTGTGGTAAATTGTTAAGATTGTTGTTGCAGATTCCTGTAGAAGTATCAGCTACAAAAATGTTGTTTTTAATTGTATGTTGAGTTGAAACGGTTTTGAAGAGGTGGGCAGTTGTACCTTTTTGATAGATAGTATTGCCTGTAAAAATACCCGAAGCGGTAGCCGTATCACGCAATCGATGCAGTCTAGGATTATCACCAGCCGTAGCACTTCCAGCGTCAGCTAGTTCAATCACACAGTTTTGTACGGTTAAAGTAGATTCTAAACCCGTACCGGAATAGTTGGTAGAAGGATTACTTCTGCCAAAAACACAATGGAAATTTGCAAAAAGATTCAGAAAGGTACACTCCTTGATGGTTATTCTCTGATTAGATTCAGTCCTAACCAAAACCCCTGACTTACCTGTACTTCCTCCTGTGTCCACAAATTTTAGATTACTAACGGTAAAACTTTTAAAGTTTCCAGCACCAAGTTGTAATTGGTATCCTGAACCACCTTGAACACTCGAAGTGATTGTTACACCGTTCTTACTTTCTCCTTGGTAGTTTACATTATCGACTGAACCTAAAGTTAGGTTAGCGTTCATCGTGTAGTTACCATCTTTAAAGATTACAGTGCCTCCTACTTGAGCGGCTGTGTCCGCACTAGATACATTTGAAAGATCGTAAGGATCGGAATAAGAACCATCTGCTGTACCGCTTTGTGTTCCATCGAATAGATATACTGTTGGCATAATATTTGTGTGTTAAGAATTAAGTTAAGCGATTGAGCCGCCTGAGATTAAGATTGGTGATGGGTTTGCCCCGATGTCGGGATTGTTAAAACCTTGTCTAATTGGTAAGCCGTTAGCTCCTAGTGAGTCGGAGTCTCCGCTGATAACAGAGTAGTTCTCTCCACCGCTAGCTACCTCAATGTCCGGCTCGTTTGCATCCTCTACTACAGAGAATCCGAAGGATGGGGAAACTCTACCGCCTGTTGGACTGTTTAAGAAAAGATTACCACCGTCAGGAATTAAGAAGTCCAACTCACCAGCGGAGTTAGTAACTACCATCACCGATTGAGCGGAGTTTTCTAACGCATTGAATGGTTGGTTAGGATAAGCTCCGATGTGTGGATTAGTTGTTCCTCGCAATGCTAAGTTAAGTGGTGTGTCTACATCTGCTGAAGGAGTTTGCCAAGAACAAGTACCATCTCCGTCTTCTCTTAAGAACTTAACACCTCCAGTTTCTCCTGTGGATGTTACAGCAGTTCCTTCTACTCCACTTGCCGTAGCTAAAGAACCTAGACCTAAAGTTGTCCGTGCTGTTGCTGCGTCTGCGTCATCTACAAGAGTAGCACCGAAAGCTGAGATACCGTGTACGGATGATGTTAACGATTCGTGGTTTCCTAAGCTTACCGTTGTTGCAAACCCACTGATGTCAGCAGTCTGTACAGGTGCTTGGGTCATCAAGTTAGTAACCGTTACCTTCTTAGTGGTAGTATCCGTATCATCAACAATTGCAAATAGGTCAGCACCTGATGGTGTCGTCAGCTCGGTAAGTTCTGTAATTTTTTTATTAGCCATGATTACGCTGGTTCAAATAATAATATTTCGTTTAGTTCTGTTGTCAATGGTTCACTAGCTTCTGTAAAGATTGCTCCGTCTATGGTTGGTGCTTCTTGTGGTGCATCAAATCCGTAGAGCTTTTCAAAAGCTGGTCGAATAAAGTTACCAGGGAATGCGACGACTCCGCTGGGCTTTTCAAATCCTGATGTGAACTCAATAGACATTATAGTGAGTCAACAGTTCCGTTAGCTACTACCGTGTGAGTGCCTCCTGAGATTGAACCATTGATTCTGATCTTCTCGTAGTGTCCGTGGTCATCTCTTACCATCACTGATCCAACTGCACTTAAGGATTGTGAGTGTACAACATGCCAAGCATTCCCAAGATAAGCTTCCACATCTAAAGTAGCTGATCCGGTTTGAGATGTAGTAAATACAAATGTCCATCCCTTTGCTCGTTCAACTTGAAACTCAGTACCTGGTAGAGTAGCTCCACTCTCACCGTCTTGTAATAATACTTTCTTACTTAAACTTCTCATAATTAATTTGTTGTGTTACTGCGAAAGCTGCACTCCTGTTCCTCCGTTACCTGCACCCATACCGATTGAAGGACGACGAACTGCTGTGACTTGCTGTGTACCACGACGACGCTTAGGTGCTTGAGTAGCTCTCTTAGTCGGTGCTTTCTTAGCCATTTCTAACGGAGGAGGTGGTGGTGCAGGAGGAGGTGGTGGTGGTGGTATCTCCGGCATAGCGGGCATCTTAGGTTGTGAGAAACACATAGCTATTCTAAGTCTTTGGTGATGATGTTGTCTTGTAACTGTTCGTCGTAAGTCTGTTGTAAATAATTAATTACACTTCTTTGTCCTACCTTAAACCATACATCTCTATCAGAGTCTGTCAAGAGGGGACATTTATCCGGGAACAGTTTGTCAAGCTTTTCTATCAAAGACTTACTCAACGCTGGTAATACTATTTCTTCACCGCTCATCTCTATAACTTATATCTGATAGTTCTTGTGGCAGCTTTCCTTCTTTGATCTTTTGCTCCGTCCATATCCAAGCTGACGCATTCCACAGTATAGCACCCGCATGGTCTTCAGAGTTGTCCCCCTCAGCCAGCCCCAACAAATGTCTAAACATCGAGTCATACAATCTACTTAGTGGGAATCCTTGCTTCCAGTTGTCGTCTCCGTAAAGCTTTCCGCCAGCTTCAAATCGTTTGGCGAGACTGCGTAAGGCGATCGGAGGTATAAGGCTGGGTCGTCCCCGTCCATTGTCCCCATCACGCCTTGCCCCAGTGCTGAAGTTTCTAGTATATCCTTGGTTTGGTAATTCTTCGGTGTCCATAGTTTCTTTATTGTATTTGTTCTGAAGCAGTAATTCTCTGCTCGTAGTAATCGTGCCATCCATGCATTCATCAAAGCATCTTGTTCTGTCAGTCCAGCATCTTCGTAGCATTTTGTAACAGTGTCCCATGTGTATCCATGTTTATCTAGTAGCCGTTTAGCAGTAACAGCTCCTACCTTTGGTACACCACTGTATCCATCTGTTGAATCTCCGGTCAGTGTTTGTATAAGGTGGAAGTTATCTGCTTCTTCTACTGATGGTTGGTGGTACTCTCCTCTGTTATAATCGTAGAAGATACCTGGTACACTCTTGAAGTCTTTGTCGATGCTAACGATGATCGTCTCTTCATCCATTGCTTTATCAGTAGCTAAGATAGATATAACATCATCAGCTTCCAAGTTATCCCACAGCACACCACCAAGTTCATCGATGATCCACTGCTTTACTTGTCTAAGAATGATAGGTAATCGGGACTTAGCACGGTTTGCTTTGTAGTCAGGGAATAGCTTGCGTCGGAAGTTAGCACGGTCTGATAGACACAGCACTACATTCTCACATCTTAAGTTATCTCTGAACTCTTGTATCTTATTTATCACACGAGCTTTAGCTAATGCCATGTCTGCGTGTACAGTCCACAGTTCTTCCTTCCATTGTATAGGTTCTTCTGCGACAACAGCTGCCTCGAAAGCGAGGACATCTGCGTCGATTAGTAGTGTAGTTTTACTCATAGTATATGCTCCAGTTATTCTGATATTTCTTGTATTTGCTTTTGCTTGGGTTGTCTGAGAACAGCTTTATTGTTAACGATGTAACAACTGATTGCGGGATCATCCACCACTCTTGTATCGGGGCTAAGTAAACAGCTACCACATCAACAGTACTTGGTATGTGTTCCTTGCTTGTTTTCCCACAGGATGTATTAACTACATAGTAATTATCTTTGATGCACGATGTACTCTTTACTTGTACCTTTAGATCACCAGCCGGACAGTGGACAATAAAGTCCCAAGGCATAGGAGTCGTTGGTGTGTGTGGTTCAAAGTCCCGCTCTAAACATTCAGCTATGAAGCGGGTCTCTGCGATTGCTCCTATCCGTTGTGCGTTTGATGATGGCATGGTAAGGTCTTGTGTATCATAGAGGTATGCAAGCGTAGTGTAGCTGTCGTATTGTATCTCGTCCATCTCTTAGTGCGTCTCCGCCCAAGTTGTACCTACTTTGTACTCACCGTCGAGTTGTACATTAAGCTTCAGTTCTTTACCAGCTACACGAATAGCTTTCACTGCTAACTTACCAAAGTCCTCTGCGTGTTGTGGTATTACTTCTGCTTGGAACTCGTCGTGGATGTTAGCAACAAATGCGTACTCTCTACCGTGCTGCCACTTACTCTTACCAAGTGCATGATATAACTGTATCAAAGCTACCTTCATACACACTGCTCCGGCTGATTGAAGTAACATGTTCAGTGCTGCGTGACTACTGCGTATGCGTAACAATCTACCGTCCAGTCCCATCAATGTACCACCGTGTTCTACTTTCTTTTGGATAGCATCTTGTAGTCTCTTCAGTGCTGGTAGGTTGCTAAGGAACTTACGCTTTAACATCTGTCCGTCTCTAGCTGTACCTCCTACGATGTCTCCAATCTTTGCATCACCTGCTCCGTATAGGAAAGCATAGATGAATGTCTTAGCTTGATCCCTTGTCTCCAGTCCAGCAGCTTGTTGATTAGCTGTGTGTATATCTCCTTCTGTTACTATCTTTCCGTACTCTCCTCTGTCGTAGAATGCTAAGTAATGTGCTAACATCCGTAGCTCCAACCCACTAGCATCACATCCGACCAACTTCTTACCACTACCCGCACCGAACAATCCTCGACACTCTTCACCGTAAGGTACACGACAAGCGGGAACCTGTGCTACATTTGGATTGCTGTGTGTACACCGCCCGGTCACCGCTCCATTTGTATTCACTGCTCCGTGTATCCGTCCGTTCTTAGCCAACTTCAACCACGCTTGTTCTCCCTCTGCTAACTGACCAAGTCTTTTCTGTACAAGGAGATAGTCTAACAACTTAGCTGCTATTGGATGGTCTATCTTCTTCAGTACTGCTTCGTCTACTTTCGGTGTGGTAGCATCTGGTTCTTTTGGTAGATCGTATCCAAGGTCAGCTAACGCTTGTGCTATCTGTTGTCGGGACCCTGGGTTGAACAATGTAGTCTTCTTCTTATTACCCTGCTTCTTCGCTTCCTTTAACAGTGTCTGCTTTAGACCTCTAGCTTTCAGTTGTTCCTTTAGTTTGACCTTGGTCTCAGCACTGAGTATCTCTACTTGATCTTCACTCTCTATCTTCAGTGTCCAACCAGCAGGACTCTTCATCTCTTCCACCTTTGGTGCTACCATCTGTTGCAGTTCGTCCTTTAACTCTGCTCGTATCGATGTTAACTTAGCGGTTAACTTGTCTGCTTTATCAAGATCAAAACTAAAACCGTGTCGCTCCTGTTGACTGATGATAAATGCAAACCAGTGTTCAATAGCTACCATCTGATTGCTTGGCTCTTGACTGATTAGATAATCGTACAGCAGCTGTGTAACTATACAGTCACGCTCACAGTACTTCTTCATCTCATCGTTATAGTGATCGAACGCACCGTCCTCTTCTCCGTATGTCAGCTTCGTCTGCTTACCCATCCGGTGTCCCCAAGCTTTAAGCGAGTGACTACCTACAAGTTTAGGATCGAAGTTGTTACGACCGAAGTCCTCGTTCCTCAAGTCACTGAAGATACACCTAGATAATACTAATGTATCAACTACTTTAACAAGAGGTGGAGAGAATCCGTACAGTTTCTTCAAAGCAGGTATATCAAACTTAATAACATTGTGCCCAACGATACGGTCTGCTTCTGCTAGTGCTGTCAGTCCACGGTGTATACTATCTCCTGCAAAGGTCACCATCTTCGGAGTCATTGGATCGTACACCGACAAGCAGTGTACAGTTTCCAAGTCCGTCAGATTAGTGAAGTCTTCAAGAGCATTTGTTTCTATATCAAAGAATAGTGTTCTCATATTTGTTTTTAGAATGGTTCATTATTTGTTTCTTCATTAAAGGTACTAGCTCTCTCTTCCTCGGTGCATCGTCCGGTGTCTATGTTGTAATACAATGTACTACAGTGTCCGGTCTCACCGCTGAATCGATTCTTCAGTACTCTTACTTTTGTTTCGTTGGATAGTCTGTCGCTTTGTTGGTTGCGTTCCAATCCGATGACCATGTCACTTAACTGTGCGATTGCTTGACTACCTCGGAGGTGATGCAGACTTACTCGTCCACCCTCTTCATGTCCAGTATCCACACGCTTCAAGTGACTGACCAACACCATACCGCACCCCGTCTCCTCAACAAGAGATCGTAGCTTGGTCATTGTATTATCTATCAGTCTGCGTTCATCGTCTCCTTGGATACCACTAACAACAATCGATAGGTGATCTAGGAATATCCACTTACAATCAAAGCCCTTAATTAAGTACCTTATTTTGGACAGAAGATTGTCACTCTCCATACTCCCGAAGTGATCGTAGGTGTAGAACTTACCGTTACCCACAGTCTTATCAAACGCAGGTTTCAGTTCCTTTTCATCTAACATATCATCATCTAGGTGTAGTGGTTTGTTCATGTGGATACCAAGGATACCTAGTGCTGTACGCCTGACGGATTCTTCAAGAGCTATGTAACCAACAGTCTCACCCAGTCCTAACAGATGGTGTGCGATCTCACGACAGAACAGACTCTTACCGATACCACTACCAGCAGTGACAGTAACAAGTTCTCCTAGTCTCATCCCATGTGTTATGTGGTTCAGTCCGATGAATGGATACGGTTTGCTTTTGTGTACCTCCTTATGAGAGATAACATCCCACAACTCCTTACCGTTTACGATGCCGTCCGGTCTGTACTCACGAGCGTCGAACAAGCACTGCACTAACTCTTTACTTCTGTTAGCCACTAGCATGTCGTTCGCATCCTTTAGTGGTAGCTCTGCGATGTGTGCTTTGCCAGGTGTTAAGAGTGCTGCACATTCTGCTGCTCCCTTCCGCCCGACATCATCCATATCAAAGCAGAAGACTACCTGTTCGTATCTGTCTAACCAATCGATAGCTTGAGCTACAAACTTCTTAGCTGCTCCTGCTCCGTTAGGTACACTGACGACTGGCCACTTGTTATCGAAAGCTTGGGACACACTTAACGCATCCACCTCACCCTCAGTAACAACCACTCTTCTACCTCCGTCTCTCCACAGGTGCTGACCGTACAGTCCAATCAGCTCTCCTCTTGTAGCGAATGACTTGTCAGCAAACCGTAGCTTCTGTGCACATGTCTTACCGTCTCTTGTTTTGTAGTTAGCTATTTGTACAGGTTGTCCGTTCACAGTCCCCATCCAGTACCCCCACTTCCGACAAGTATCTTCAGTTAGGTTTCTTCGGGCGATTGCTTGAGGTGATCCGTTTACAAACTCTCTCGGTGTTGGTTCGCTCACTCGTCCTCCTCCTCCATCGTGACGGTTGCAACTGAAACAGTGCCAGCTTCCGTCGTCGTTAATGGCTCTTGCATCACTTGATCCGCAGTGTGGACAGGGTTGGTGTGTGTTGGTGAAAGCCATGATTTTGGTATAGTTTTATGTGCATATATTATGTTTTTCTTTTCGCACCAACGAGCGTAGGTAGTGTTGCTTCCTTTCCGAATCTTGTTGTAAGCATTCATAAATACTAATCGGATGTCTAGGTGTGGATGTTGTTGTCTGATTAGTATATGCTTCGTTCGATCCTCCACCGTCCATACACCCTTGGCTTCAATGATGATGCCGTTGGGTAGTATGAAGTCAGGAGTGTAGGTAGCTATCTTCTGATACTCTAACTTAATTGTCTCGTACTCAAAAGCAACACCACTACGCTGTAGCTGGTTAGCTAAGGTTTGTTCGAATCCAGAGCGGTACTTAGAAGTTGGCGATGACCTCTTCTTCCGTTTCTTCCGCATCGAATCCACCCTCTAAGTTCTCACCGCCATTAACAAAGCCTTCTTCTTCAGTAGTGAATCCAAACGCAGATGCTGCGATGCTGGATACCCCACCTTCCCCAAGTTTAAGGACTTGTACTGCTTGCAACTCAAAGGACACCCCGAATCCCATCGATGCTGTGTACCAGAACTTAGGACGGAACGCTACATTGACTGTGCTTCCTCCCCATACTTTTACTTCCGGATCAAGATGTTTACCAGCGGAATCATACAGAGCAATTGACATGTGATACACACCACCGTCCATCTTTCTTCCTCCGGCTTTCATCTTTACTTTAATCAAGTATCCACCATCCACTTCCTCAATCGGGAACTCACGCTGTGTGATTCCTTTACCGGGATTAGCTTCCTGTGTTTCTCTCAGCTCTTCCTCGTACAACGGACGAAGCTTCTGTTTGATAGCGTCTGCTTGTTCTTTATCAATGATGAGATCACAGCTGTACACACCAAACTCCGGTTCAAACTTTTTGTTTGGTTCGTTAAGGTGACAGTACTTAGCCACCCCTTTAGCTTTTATAATCTCGTGTTTCTTTCTAGCTTTTAGTGCCATATCTATTATTTATTATCGGTGTTAAGACAACAGATACTTCATACGCTTTACTGCGGTAACATCTAAGTCACCAAGTTCCGGCACGGATGGAAGTTCTGCGGTCGGGTTGTTGTTGATTTGCTCCATTCGGAACTCGGTCAGGAGATCAACAGAAAAAGTCCTTTGGTACATCTGTCGTACAATCGTATTACATTTTCGTACATTACAAGCGTGAGTCACAAAGCAGTCATGTATAGTAGCCAAGTCAAAGTCAACCTCATTAGCTACTTGATGTACAATACATGCGTCTAAGCTGTGGATAAAGTTAGCAGTCACTGCGTTGCCGTGGTGCTTAGTATCTATATCATCTGACTCAGTGAAGGTACGGACATATACAGTAGTGTTATCAAATACAGATTCTAAATCTACCTTCTTATACTTACGAAAGCTCTGCTTAACTTTAAATCCTGTAGGTGTGGTCCAAGTAATACCGTTCTCGTAAGGCAAGCATCGGATAGTCTCCCGTAAATACTTCATTACTTTCTTTACTGGTTCGCATACCTCATCTGCTATCTTGTTTATTATATTACTAATCCAGATAACAGCAGTTAACATCTCTCCTGTGCTACTCCACGGATGATTAATACCTATACTCTTAAATAAATCCTGTACTAAGTTATAACTAGTAGCACCATACGGACGATTCATCACTGCCATCTTAGCAATCTTTCTTTTGATACCGTACTGCATCCAAGTCTTAGCGATAACACCGCCATCCTTAACTAACTCATCGTGTATACGATCTGCTACATATTGATACATGTCGTTAGCTTTGTCCTCTTCTACCAGGTTGCACATCCGTCCGGTCTCTTTATCTCGTAATAACAAACTCAGTATCTGCATACCATTGTTGGAACAGTCTTGTCTTACAGGTAGGTAGCTGACATATCCGTAGCCTTCCTCTCTGTACTTCTTAAACTCTAAACAGAACCGCAAAAAACAGAACGGATCACTTGCATCTGTCCACCAATCAGTACCGTGTGGATCATTCGCAGCTTCAAGTATAAAGTTCTGTCGTTTACCTATCCACTCCAAGCGTTCCTCTCGTGTACCTTTTACTCCCCACATGTTAGCACCGTGTACAAGGATAGCTTCCAAGTCCTCTTCATCCACCACCTGTTGACCGTTCTTAAAGTCCAACAAACTCTTAGCTAAATCAGAACCTTGTGGATGTAAGTAGTACGGAATAGCGTACACTCTGCCCCGGTAATCACAACGATACGGAAAGTATATCTTCTCCCACTTGCTGTACATCTTAGCTAAGTGCAAGATACGACAAGCTTGGAATCTTTTAGAGCTGTTACTAGCGTTAGTCTGTTTAATATCTTTCTGTTTTAACTTCCAGATACTCAGCTCCTGCTCATCACCGCCTGTATAGTACGGTTGCTCAGGTATCTCTCCAAATTGTGGGATGTTACCTACTACTCGTTCATTCTCCCAACACTTCAATGTAATATCTAACATGTCCGTATTAATCTGCCACTCCACCTGTTGTAATCGGTTAACAGCAGACATGACATGGTCGTAGTTGTTCCCTTCAAACCACTCAACAGGTTTACCCGTGAAGAACTTCTGTGCAGGTAGCTGTTCAATATCGTATCCACCACCTATCAATCCGTGCCACTCAACTGGACGGTCAGGTAATGCCATCTTAAATACTTGTCCCGCTTCCTTCCACTTATCAAAGCGATGTATCCAATCTTTAAACTCAGAGGTAGGTAAGACAAAGCGTTCCGGCATCTTACTACTCGTACTCTCACGCATACCCACTTTAAAGAGACCAGTCTGCTGTCTGATTTCCTCTAACAACCACAACCCCAGTCCAACCTTAGCTTTGTGATGCCACAATTCAAAACGGACATCTTCGTACTTGTAAAACTGCTTGATTTTACTCTGCTTTTTACGGTCAGGTATAGCTAACAAGTCCTGCTTATTCAGACTAAGGTTCTCCAATGCATACTTCCATCTAGCTTCATTCTCAAATGCTTTACCAATACGATAACCCATCTTACCAATAGCTAAGTTGTTATCTAAGTTATTAAGGAATGTACGCAAAGCAATAACAGCTATCTCATACGGACACATGTCCATAACGAAGGTCAGGTAAAGTGGTGTGGTGTATCCTGGGCTACTGAATTGATCGATGATGTGCTTCACCCTGTCCCCTAACTTCGGACACATACTCTGTAACATACGCTTACACGATGCTGTGTGACTACTCTCTCCCTCCTGTCTCAGTTTGGCTTGTCGGTTACGGTACTGCGTCCGTCCCCACTCCCTCATCTTAGCTACATGTCCACTCATAGATTCTCAAACCAATCAAAGTTACCTTTGGGTTTCATGCGTGGCTTGTTAGAACGAATAGCAATTAACTTACCATCCTCCGTTCTCTTGTATGTACCATCTTTGTTCCGTTCAAACCCGTAAATCTCAGTCATCATCCAGAACTGCTGAAACCCATCGTTAATCGCTTTATGATCGATGGAGCTGTAATCTAGATCGTGACGAGCACACCCCTGAACTATATGATTCTCACTGAACATCTCGGTTAATCAACTCCTGTCTAAGTATGTCTGCTTCAGCCTCCCAAAATAAATCATTTGAGGTGGTGTTCGATCTCGTAGAAGTCGATCTTGTACGCTTCGCAGTAGTCCCTTTGATCGTCCTCGTAATCCATCGCACGCAAGTTTTCCAAGTGTTCTTCAAGTGTTTCGTCAATGTCTTCATAGTATCTGTCGTAAGGTTCGGTTAGCCAATCATCGTAGTTAGGTAAATCATATTGTGTCATAGTCCGTTAGGTAGCCATTGGTCAGTATTGTTGTTATGTTTTCTCATATTCCAAACAGCAGGTACAACTTGCAGGTTAGAAGGATGATGTAAACCACCAAGACTTAAAGGTACGATGTGGTCAACATGAAACTCTATTCCTAGTTTAGATGATACTCTCGATGCGTGAGCATAATAATGTTTAATCATAACCTCCTGCGTTTCTGTAAGGTCTTTTATGGATTCGCTTTTAATAGCTCTTCGTTTACTTTCTGAGGTTTTGTTCCAAAGTCTTACACGCTCTATGTTATCATCTACCCACTTCTTTCTGTATTCACTTAGTTTGATTGCGTTATCCTTACACCAGTTCTTTTGGTATACTTTAAAGCGGTCTTTATTTTGCTCCATCCATTTCTTTCCAACACTACGATGACGCTCTTTGTTGTTATTGTACCATTTTTTAATTACCTGTTTTCTTTTTTCTAATGTTTCCTTTGTGCCCCATGTTTCTTTCGATCTCGTGGTATATGTCACATAAAACAAACCCTTAACAAAAGGATGGGTATTACCTAGTTTAAAGTAACCTCTAGGTTTGCCTGTTTGTATTAACTTTTGTTTTATTTTTCCCTTATGGTATCCGCTCTGATGTATGTATTTCTCAGGAATCTTCATCTCTCTCAATCTTCTCAAGGTGTTCTTTATAGTGCTGAAGCTGTATATATAGGTCTAAAAACCTACCACTTAGCTCTCGGTTCATATCGTTGTTAAAAATGTGGAACATCAGTTCCTCTATCTGATCTATTGGATCAAGTAATATCTCTCGGTTATTCATAGGTCTAATCTTGGTAAAGCATTGCGATTGCCACTAGTACAACAAAGCAGATGCAGAAGAAGGTTAAGGTACTCATTTGATATGTTATCATTTAATAGGGTTGTCGGTTGTTTGTCTTATCATCCCTTCAATCGTACTCGGTTGCCTCGATAACAGTTCTTGCTGCAGCTCCAACAATCTATCACGGACCCGTAAGCTAGTAGGTAATTGTTCCTGTAGCTTTAAGTAATGATCGATCAAAGTCTGGATGGATATATCGTCAAGCGTTTCAAGGTGTTCTGGATTAGTATTATTATTCATCGGTTAAACAATCTGGACAGGTATCTTGTGCTTCAAACTTCTGGCTTGTCAACCCACATTCTTTGCATTCGTTAGGTTTCCTGTTTCGATAGTATTGTTTGAGTTTGGCTTTGATGTCTTCCATCATTGCTTCCTTGGACGCTATGTTAGTTCCACTGATCGGTAACTGACGGCATCCCCACGCAATAAACGGCATGGAAGAACTGTGAGAATCGATGCGATAATAGAAGGTTAGGTTTTGGTAGATAAAGCTTACTGACATAATTCCGTTTCCTGAATGGTTAGAAATGTGTCTGTGTATTCGCACAGGTAATGTTCAATAACATCATAAGTTTCGTGATCAAATCCATCGTCTTTTAGCTCCTGTTGTAGCTCATCAAATCGATCAGATAAGTCTTGCAAGCAATCAATCTCGGCTAGGTACTCTTTCAAGTGCTCATTAATAACATCAATGGACACATCAGATTTAAAGATTTTGACAACTTCATCGATATGATGACTTGATCCGATAAGTAGATATTTGAGTTTCATGTGTTTAGTTAATTACTGATTTAGTTAGTTCACCATCTATTTGAATATCTTCCCGAATGTCGGATTCATCATCATCTAGATGCCACCTTGAAACAATGTTTTCACCCTCGATTGAATCGTCAAAGTAATAAACATAATTGCCGATTGTAACATAAAGAGAGTTGTCGGTAGGTTGTTGTATTTTCATGTGTCTTGCGGTAAGGTTTAGATAGGTGATTCAATAACTTCAGTCACTGGATAAGATTCGTTCAAGATTGTAACAAAATCATCAAGGTCATCTTTAGACATTCCCTCTAGTAAATCGTTCATCTTGTCACAGAAATCGATCATGTCGCCATCCGATAAGTGACTAAGGTTTGCATTATTTGCTATTAGGTTTTCAAGTTCAGGATTCATTTTTATAATTCTATGCTGTTTAATTGAGAAAATGCGTCTTTAAAGATTCGATTGATGTTGGTCTGAAAAGATTCCACTGGTGTAGGCTCTAAGCTTTTAAGGAATCTTTCCCACTCTTTTTGATCGAGTTCGTAAGTTAAAGCTTCCTCACTAGTAATGTGTTTAAATGGATTATATGGATTCATTTTGATAGTAATGTTAATATTTAAGAAAAAAGTATAAGCCCAAGAATAACAAACCAGCTGGCACAGCACATGAGCACAACGGCAATTTCAAGGAAGTTATCTAGTTTTGTTGGTTTCATCCAGTTAAGATTGATTTGATTGTCACGGAGTTTTTCGGTGGAGATTTTCATGTGTATTAGTTTCCTTTAGCTATTTGGCAAAGTGCAGAATAAAAGTTAAAACAATTATTTGCTTCTGCATAATCTTTAATAAATTTAGTTTCTTCTGCTGTCTCTTTTGGATAGTCTGGCTTAGTTGCGTCCAAGTTTAGACAGCCATTGCTTTCCCATTTAACTAGCTTCAAAAGTTGTTTAGCTCTTTCTTGGTTCATAATAGTCTTATCCTTTCAATATGTAATAAGTTGAATAGCCTTGCTTCTCATACTTAACAAAGCACTTAGATATGGCTTGCTGTCGATTTCCATCAATACCATCCCCTTGCCATTCAAAGCCATAAGTATTGTGAGCCTTTGCCCTGTAATGAAGTTGTTTAGTGAATGGATTTTGCTCTTTTGTTACTTCGATAAATAATGTCATAGTCTTACCTTTCATTTTCCATGAACTGCTCATAAGAGTGGTAACCAGTCAATGCATACAGCACATTTTCCATTGTTTCTAATGAGTAACCATTCAAGCGAGTTACAAGTTGCAAAGTTGATTCACTTGCTAGCTCATAGTTAACAAGTAAATCCCAGAGTTTTTCGATTTGTTTATTCATTTTGTATTTTGTTTTCTTTGGTTTTGGTTTTAAGAGTTTGCAAATTGCACACCTACAACATCAACAACATTGCAAGGCAAGCCAAATTCTGGAGTAGTGCAGAAATATTCTGACTCATCCAAAATGTCCCAAGTGTCAATGTAGTGCTCCCTAGCAAGAAAAGCATCGATGTTGTCAATGTCGTCTTGCTCAAGACCGCTGTCGTCTCCGTTGTAGATATAGCTAAGTGCATAACTAGGTATTTGATAGGTATATTTGTTATTCATGTGCTCACCTATTACAGAGTGCTGTCAATACTTCCATCAAAAAAAGTTCAAATGATGTTTGTATAAGTTCAACTACTGATAGCTATTAGATTGATAGAGAGCAAGCAGAAGCACATTTCAATCTTTTCAATCGTTTCAATTTAAAATGAAAATAGAACCTTGAAAGAGAAAAACACATACAAGACCAAATGCAAACTACTTGCAATAAAGGAACCAAGATTGATCGATATGTTAATGCAACTTACTTGCAATAAAGAAAAAAAAATAAGCAAGAAATCAGCAGAAGTCTGGAGCTATTTACATAAGTCGTTGATAGTCAACAAAAGCTATTAGACATAATGTGTATTATGCGAACAATATCCCCCTGGCCTATAAAAAACTTGGGTACATGCGGGGTAAAATACTTGCGTGCGTATATAGCGTCGACCTCTCAGATTTTTCTACCGAAACTTTTTCCTATACAGTCTTATAGAGTATATTTAAAAGCTTGGCTCAAAGCTATCGTCTTCGTCCTCTACAATCTCGTCAAAGTCTTCATCGCCTAGCATTTCTAATGCGTTATCAGCGTCAGCTGTAAAGATAACATCATCTGTTTCAGTTAACACCGACAGCTTAGCGAAGTCCAGGCACCCTGCTATTGTGTAGTCGTTTAGATCGTACTCTCGTTTGAACCGGTATATTAGCTTTGCCAGTTCGTACTGGAAGGTGTCTGTTTGTTCGTTGATATGCATGATTGTTATAGTATACAGCTATACGAGAATTTTTCATAGGTTAAACTACAACAAGATTCTTGAACAGTGTTTAAGCGGGTTCTAGAAAATAAGCTTTACAAGCTCCCTTCGGTTTGCTTCAATTATACTAATGAGATTTAGATATGTACTTTAGAGTTCGTTTTAAACGATCCTCAAGGTATTAATCAAAGGTAAGTGTACAAGCAATTAGTTTTAGAGTCGTATAGCTGCTACTGCTTTTATACCCTTCTTTTCCACATTCGTTACAAAGACTAAACCAAAGATAGCTTCAGCTACCACATATCAGTAAGACTCTGTTGAGCTGCTCATACATCCGTTCTTTCGCAGCTACGCTAACAAAGGAGACTGATACTTGTTTTATAAGGTTACCTTTTAAGGATAATTGTGTTTATAAATAAACCAGTAGCAGTAGCTATAACATACTTAGTGTATTTAAACTAACTACAACAGCACTATATATACAGAGCTAAAGATTTGTTATTACTAAGAGGTATTGGTGAACGAAGTGAGCAATACCGATGATGAGTGTTAACGAATCACGACCAGAGGTAAGCAGTAACCTTGTTACTTCTTTTATGAAAGCTATCAGTAAACTTTGTTAGTTCTTCTTGAAGCAGTTCTTGTTGTCTATCAATCATAGATTGGTTAACATCAGCAGCCATCTGCTGCACCCAATAACCAACAGCTATTGATAAAGCATCAAGACGGTCATCATGTACTAAGCTACCCCTATCTCTTGTTATCCTAGATAACTGATACATAAGCATGTACCTGGTTTGTTGTTCAATAGGATAGCTTAAGGCAGACCTGTAATCGTTATTTATAACAGTAGGATCGATGATAAGCCTGTGGCTATTGAGTACAGGTTCAAGGGTATCAACAATCCGTAGCTCCTTCTGTTTGTTATGTCTGACTTCTTCTATAGTTACAGGATAGGTTGTTCTAAACAGAGGCTTTATCAGCTCCATAAACATACCATCACCAAAGTTAGACTCTATCACTACCTTGTTAACTTTGTTATCCTTAGCGATAGCTACGAGTTGTTGAAGGGTCTTAGTATCGTAACCACCTCTTATCCCGCCAGCATCCGGTACAAACAGCTGACCGTTTAACATCTTTACTACAGCGTACCCTGTTTCATCCTTACCACGACCAGACGGGTCAATAGATAGCACAGAGCCTGTGTACGGTATCATATCCCCAACAGTGTTAGCAGGTCTTCTGTATCGATCTCCAGCTAATCCTACATTAGGTAACTCTCTATCACAGTTATCAGGGTCACTTGACCACACGATCTTTTCAGGAGCTACATCCACATCAACATCCATAACCACCAGATCGTTAATCTTTAGTGGGTATCTATCAGCGTCAGACAGCTTAGGATTAAGCATGAACTGAAGAGCGTACCCGGTACGACCGTACGACATCTTTCTTTCTTCTAGGTCTAAGTCAGTGAACCTAAGGGGTTCTGTAGAAGTACCGATGGTCTCAGGTGTTATGTTATCCGCTATAAGGGGTGCTAGATCGCCTCCGTAGTTGTTAATAGCTTCTGTATCATCCGGATACTCTGAAGACCATATACGGCTCTTGTAGCCCCTCTCTCGCAGTTTGTTGTATATACTGTCCTCACACTGAGGAGTACCTAGGAAGATGATGCGGGAAGAGTCCAGGGGTTTAATGATAGCGTCGAACTCTTTTACTTGTTCATCCAGCTTATCTCTCATTCCTTGAGTAGCACTGTTGTTAGCTACCTCCACATCGTCTGCTACAATTATATCAGCACGAGATCCTGTTAGCTGTGACGATATACCTAGTGACTTAACAGAGGGAGCGTGAGAGGCGGGAGCAGGTCCAACATCAAATGCTATCTTACTGAATCGTTGGTTCTCTGACGGCTTTAATCCTTGTAAAATGGGAATCTCCTGAATGATTCGCAAGGTAAAAGTAGAGAAGTCATCTGATCTATTCTTACTAGCTGATACAACAAGTATGTTCTTAGATGGGTCCAGCAGCAGCTGATGTACTACAAAAGCACTTGTTATCCACGACTTACCTACACCACGGAACGCCATGATAACAGACCGCTTTGGACCGTGTTGCAGGTACTCAGCGATGTCGTATTGTAGCGTTGTTGGATCAGGAAGATTTAGGTGCTTCCAAACCAGGTACAGGAAGTTTCTAAAGTCCCGTAGCTTGGGTGGTATCTCTTGGTGTTTCTTCTTCTTCAAATGGTAAAGTATTTAAGTCATTAGCTAACGCATCTAATGGTGTACCCATTCCGGAGTCCATAACAACATTGTTATCCTTGAGGAACTGTCTAGCTCCGTTTAATAAAGCTGCGTTGTACTCTCCCTCAGCCTCCATCAGATCAATACAGTTACGATACGCACCAGCTATCTTATCGTGCAGTTTACTTCCTTCGGTATGACTTAGCATACCATTTACTGTAAATAAGTTTTCCTACTTAATCAACCTAGTTTATTTTAGAGATAAGTTGATTGATTGATCTTAGGTTTCCATACACTCTCTTATCGTTCTCTTCGTAATAACCCGTAAGATCATCGCTTTGCATTTCTTTTAATCTTTCTAATTCCTCGTGTAGATAATCAATAACTTCTTGATCCTCTGGAAATGAAAATATTTTGGAATCTTCTTTAAAGTCACATGACCTGATTCTCTCAATCAAAGCTTGATCCCACTCTGGGCATTCTTCCTCAAATTGTGGATTGCCAGTTAACCAGTAAACCCATTCCCATTGTCTTGTAGATAGTTTTATAGTTTTCATATTCATAGTTTTATAGTTCATTGAGCAGTGCTCGTGTTATATCTTTAGACAGAAAACAAAAACAGAGTCAAGAAAAAGTAAATATTAGTGTGTATTTAGAAGTTAGTCTTATTGATGTCATAAGTTCAACTAATGATTATCTTTGTAAACAAAAAGAGGCGGCTCCGAAGAACCGCCCCTTGATGATATGAGAGCAATAAAGCTTAGCTTAAAGCAGCTTCGAACTCAGCAACGGTTCCTAATTCAGTTCCGTTGTGGTATAGGTCTGCATCAAACTTAGCAGCAGCAGCTGAACTGTCAGTCGAAGAGATGTCAGTAGCAGCAGCAGTTGCGGAAGTGGTGAGAACTTTGAACTTGTCGTCTCCTTCGTCCCAGATCAGAGCCACATTGGATTCGGAAGAACCACGCTCAACGATGAAACCACCGTCATTAGAAGCATTTGTTCCGGAAGCAGCACCTTTAGAAAGGTTCATGATGCTGTCAGATACATCGATGTTAGTGGTGTTTACGGAAGTCGTAGTACCATTAACAGTCAAGTTACCACTGAAAGTAGCATTGGCTGCGGAGATGTTACCGGAGAAGGAAGCGGAGTTACCGTCAGAAGCAAGCGATCCAGTAGCAGTTTGAAGAGCGGAGATGTCGCTGTCATTGCTGGATACATTGCTTTGAAGGGTGGAGATGTCCGAATCATTCGAAGAGACATTGCTTTGCAGTGTGCTAACATCAGATTGAAGTGAAGAAATATCACTGTCATTTGAGCTAACATTAGACTGAAGAGTGCTGATGTCAGAAGAGTTAGTCGAAACACTGGACTGAAGGCTGGAGATGTCGCTATCGTTAGAAGATACAGCGTCAGCAACAGTTTTAAGTTGGCTATCAAGAGCTTCGTCAGCAGCTTTAAGGCTGGCTACAGAACCGAGATAGTTGGTGGAACTGTTAGCGGAATAAGAACCGTCAGTACCAAGACCAGCACCGGTTTGAGTAGCATCTACTTCGGACTGAAGAGAAGTTACACTTGAAGATACTGAATCAACATAAGCTTTGGTAGCAGCGTGAAGGGATGAGGTAGGAGCACCCGAGAGCGTCAAAGCTCCGGTCATTGTTCCTCCTGCGAGGGCAAGCTTCTTATCAAGCTCTACTTTGGTTTTTTGACCCAATTGGGTAAGCAAACTAGACATAATATATAATCCTTTGTTGTGGGTTA
>BCSF01000318.1_pt1 | contig 20114 bp, 20 predicted proteins | sample 1016431 | NCBI WGS metagenome assembly BCSF01 (sample SAMD00045685;SAMD00045686;SAMD00045687;SAMD00045688;SAMD00045689;SAMD00045690;SAMD00045691;SAMD00045692;SAMD00045684;SAMD00045690;SAMD00045691;SAMD00045692;SAMD00045684;SAMD00045685;SAMD00045686;SAMD00045687;SAMD00045688;SAMD00045689, study...
TTATTGTTGTAATTGTCTTTTATGTTTTGAAAACATGTGTTCAAGACTTCTTCGTTGTTGAATCGAGGATCTGTTGAAACCTCAAAGTCAATTCCAAAATTAACAATGTAAGGATCAAAGATTTCTGCTTGATCGTTAACGCTCATGTATTGAGATAACCAAGTTTTGATGTTGTTTTTAATTCTTCCGTTTGATAATTCTAAAATACCGGCATTACTCTCAGATCCTACATAAATGGCAATCTTTCTATTTGTCCCAATCGGATCAGAAATAAAGTTTGCTCCATTTACTGCCCCAAACTTTGGTGGCATGTTGTAAATCAAAGCTTCATAGTCTTGTTTTGAAAACTCTTCAACTTTTATTTTATGTTTACTTCTTTTAAATGGTATCACGTGTAAGAAGGGTGTACCTCTTTGTAGAACCCTATCTCCCTCACTATGCCATATGCTTGGAAAGTTTACTTGATGAAAACTATCTGTTTCAACAATTCCTGGTAGTAATGTAAAGTCATCATTTCTTTCTAGTAGAGGAGGTATAAATAACATTGACCAACCTGGTGGTGTGTAGAAAAACCAAGGACTTGTAAATTTAACAGCTCTTCTTAAATCATTTCTTTTAAATGGGTATGTAGCAAATTGTGCTTCATTATGAAATTCTATAGTACTTCCTATACCATTATCTCCATGATTAGTATCAAAATGGAACTCATCACCACGTCTTTGTATAAAGATGTCAGACCAAAGTGGTATTATGTAACCTTCTGCAAAGTAATCAACAACAGCAGGACATTTCTTGAGAGTGTGTGAAGACCATTTCTTAAGTATTGGACCAAGAACAGGAAATGGTTTATGGTCTGGTCTAGGTAAATCCATAGGTAGTTTACGAAACCATTCAGGTATCATCTGACTTGCAGGCACTGGTGGTTGTAACTCAACTAAAGCAGGTATCTGAGTTTTAAATGTTATATTATTACCTCTAAAACTATTCATTAAAAAACCAATGGTCAGGTTCAACAAAATGAAAAAACACTTGTCCAACTTCATTTGTTTCTGGATTAGGAAAATCTTCACGCCAATGCTCTTGGTCTTCCCCATAAAAACAAAGTGCTTCATTAGGCTCTAAGTCGTACTTATTTCCTTCTACAAATAAAGACCAGTTATCTTTTTGATATAAACATAGGTCAATAGTGTATGTGCAGGCATTATTATCTTTATGAGATTGTAATTTTGCATGCTCGCCCTCATAGTGAACAAACATAGAGTAACTTGGTAAAAGTGTATCTGACTTAAATACTTCTCTAGCTAGTGGAACAAGCATTTCATTATAAACATTTAAAGTTTTCCAGTCATGATTGATAGCACCGTATCTACCAAATTCCTCTGTAAAAGGAAAGTTATACTTTTGTCTATAACAAGTATCTTTTAATCTTTTAAATACAGACTCTGGAAATAAAGGAGATAATTTTACAATATCCATTTTTTCTTTGGCATAACTTTCTTAGCTCTTCTTTCTTTAGCTAATGGGTATAACATATTTGTCTCACGTCTATTTTTACTAGATTGTGTAATCTGATTCCAAGTCTTACTAAAGGTTTCATTCCATTCTACATATTTGATTTTTACAGGCTTACTAAATAGTAAGTTAAACATTACAGTATCATGGTTCAAATTAAGTTCTCTATTATCTAAGTCAGTCCATTCAAAAGCCCATGAAAGTCCTCTTGACCATGCGTATATAGGCATAAACCCTGGGATAGTAGATACAGGTAAGTTTTGTCCTGTATTTCTATCACTAGGTATTACATCCATCCAAACTTCTTCATCATCAGTAAACAACATAATTGGTAAGGATATTTGCATTACTGGTTTATCAGGGTGACCCCAAGCTTCTTTTTCTTCCATAATTACATCATTAAAAGGTCCATGATGTTTAACAGCACCATAGAAGCTAGCACTATGCTTGTACCCACCAAATCTATCTATTTCATCACTAAACTGATTATCTTCTAACTTAATCTTTACATAAGACCATGGAAACTTTACTTCGTACATTCTGTTACGCATAAACTGTGTAGATACACATCCATTAGGTGCTTTAATAAACTTATTTGGTGTTTCAAAGTTTATTGGTGGTGTTTCATAAGTAGTTGTCTCTTGGTTTTCTAATCCACCCCAAACCATATTAGGTCTAGGTAAAGTCCACGCTACTTCAGGCATACCTTTATGAATAGTGCTTAACTTCTTAGACCATATATCTGTTAGTCTAGGTATTTTTTGTTTACCATGTGGTACAGGGCATTTACTCATAATATTCCATCCTTCTTCCATCTTTTTTTGTTTTGCTGAGTTAGCCAACGATACCAACCATTTTGTCTAGTTCTCTCACCAGCTCTACTTTTTGCGTAATACTCTCTTTCTTCTTCATCCATTTTACGAGATTCAAATTCACCTAAATCCCAACCGTCTCTCTTAAAAGGTATTACCTGTATTAAAGGCATTCCTTGTCTAAAAATTCTTTCGTCTCTTCCATGATAAAGAAAAGGTATATTCATTTGATGATAGCTATCAGTTTCAACAACACTAGGGAATATCTCTATTTCCCAATGTCTGTGATACCAAGGTTGTGTAATTAGAACAGACCAACCTGGTGGTGTTACTATATCCCAAGGATTAGCAAACTTTAAAGCTGTATTGAAAGAACCTGGCTGTATAGGTAAGTTACCAATAGATTGTGGCTTATGATAAGTAATAGTTTCTTCATTAGCATGTTTGTTGTACCAATTAAAACCTGTTTTGTCATCATGATTAATTTTCAAGTCTAACCACAAAGGTATTATGTAACCACTAAACATTATGTCTTTTACAGTGGGACATTTTTTCATTGAGTGGTCTTTATATGGGACAGTATTCCAACTGTCATCATGCTCTCTCATTTCTGACCATTCTCTTTGTAGATGTTTATAATAAGCTGGCATAAACTCAGTAGCTCTTTGAGGGGGTGCTAAGTCTACATATTCAGGGCTTGAAGTTAAGAAAAGTATTTTTTCGTCGCCTACTTTATGTTTTTTTACTTCGAGAAGTCTACTATATTCTTTTTTCTCCCACCATTTTTTCATGTTACTCCAGTAATAAATCCGCAGTAATAACTGCTTCTAATATTGTATCACTTGTCTCTTTATAAGAAATAGCATCTCCAATTTTCTCCCAGTGTACTAATTTTATTGTTTTACCTAAAGAGTTTAAATATTCTATATCAGAAGATACATCTTCAAGTAAATCAGTGTCCCACCTAATCCATATCTTCATACTAGGATTATTAGCGATAGTGTCAGTAGCACCTTTTAAAACATCTATTTCAGTTCCATTTGTATTTATAAATAAAATGTCTGGTGATAGGTTTAAACTGTCCACTGTTACAACTTCTACTGATTCGCTTGCATTACCCATAGTTCTATCTATAGAACCTCTTGATTTATTATCTTCAAAATAAACTAAGTCACTAGTACCAGAACTGCTACCAGCAGCTTTATTTATATTTGTACCAGTGGGAGCATTTGTTTCAAGCAAACTAAATCTGGAATCATTAGGTTCTAGTGAAGTTACTGTTACACCATTTTCAATTAATTGCTTACTGTTTAATCCAAATCCTGCACCTATTATTAATGCTTCATCTAGTGTCTCTGCATTATTAAATATCCAAAATTCTAAAGAAGAATTTATATGTCCTAATTCTTCTACTCTTGATTCAAATTTATCTGAGTTGTCATAATCAGCAGTAATACCGCATCTAAAACCTTTTTTTACTATAGCCAATCTTTAATCACCTCTGATTCACTTCTGCCTGATGGAAATTGATATCCTTGCTTTGTGTGTTGTCCTAAAGCAAAGTGATAATTATCAGGTCTTGCAAAGTTAAAATATAAACACACACTTAAACCTGTGTTATCTTTAACATAATGTTCAAATTCTTGTCCATTGTAAGCTATTGCCTCTTCATTTTGGACTACAATCTGCTGTCCTTTGTATTCTAACACAAGTTCATTCTCTGAGAAGTAATTATAAAGTATGGTGTATTCAACAGGACCAGTGTCATTATGACTATCTGATTTCCTATTTTCATACCAGCTAAGAGTTGCAAATGTAGGTAGCAGGTCATGTACTGCAAAAGCTTCTCTAGCTACATCAATAAGAGAATTGTGATACATGTTTAATTCATTACATTGCTTTACCATGTGTGAGCCATCTGGACTCTTTACCCATTTACTATCTTCATAGTATGGAGATTCATTGTCTAACCAATATTTCATTTCTTCTAATTTATTACCTTTAAATATTTCGTGTAATTTAACTGCGTTCATTATTAACACCTTCCCTGTATTGCAAAGGCATACCATCCCAATCCATAGGATGACCTAGCCATGTTACTATTGCATATTTAGTTCCTTGAACCACAGGCATTGCTTGATGTACATATGCGTAGTTACTAGGAAATAATACTAAAGCTGGTTTATCTGGTTTTATCATTTCATCAAAATGTACAAAGTATGTACCTCCACCTTCATATTCAGATGGATTTAAAAGTATTAATGCTGATAAGTATCTAGGTATATGGGGTGCATAATCAGCGTGTGGTTTATATTCTTGTCCACCACCATATTTTAGTAATTGGAAACCTTCATCAAATAATATAGGAAATTCATATTTTTTAGTATATTCATTTACAGCTGCTTCTAGTTTAGATTGAACCATTGTGCATACTTGTTGTATATCTCGTATTAAAACATCATTACCAGCTTTTACAGCTTCTCTTACTTCTCTTGATTCTGCTGGTAAAGAAGCTATGCCTGATAAATTCATCAACAGATTACTTCTAACATCTCCACCTTTGTGACCTTTACCAATAGATGCATTCTCGTAACCTAAAGGTATCTGGCTGTTCTCCAAAGCTTCAGCTGCTTTTATTACTTCTTCTGCTTGTGTTCCTGAAAAGAAATCTTCATAAATTTCTACTACACCCATGTTACTCATCGTATCTCCCTTCTCTGAATATCTTCCATTTCTGCACCTGATTCTAAACTAGCAATATCAAAATGAGATGCACATGAAACCAAAAAAGCTGCTTTTCTACCATTTAAAAGAGGTGTAGTTGCATGTGACCACATATATGAACTTGGCATAATAACAACACTACCAGCTGGTGGTTTGTAGGGAGCTACTTCAGGAAAATATCTAAAACTCAAAGCTCCTCCATCAAAATCATCATTTAAGTAAGTTAAAGCAGTTATTCTTCTAAAGTAAGGTGCAGGATAGTTCTGATTTGTATTAGGGTTTCTTACAGAGTGATTGTCACTATGGTAAGTCATGTGTTTAGGTGGTCTGTACGTTATGTACTGCCAATTCTCCATCCAATTTACTTCTCTTGAAACTTCTTCAAACATAGAAAAGTAATCTGCAATTTTATCTAAAACGTTTTTTTGACAATGTTGTAAAAAAGCTTTTGAGTCCTCATGTTTAAAATCGCTTTCAGGTGAAAATCTAATAGGTCCATTTGCTAAAGCTACAGAAGATTTTGCATTTTTTTGTTTAATATCTTCTTCAGTAACAGTAGGTACCCAAGCGTCAACTTCTTTATTCATTGTGTCGATGATACCGTCTGGTACATCTAAGCAGTTCTCCCAAGACCAAACTCCTTTAACTACTTCTATTGGTTTTACTCTACGCCAAAGGTTATTCTTCTTCACTTGGTGGTGCCTCATATATAGATATTTCTTTTGTTTGTATTTCTTCGTCTTCTAATTTTAAAACTAAATCGTACCAACCAATAGGTAATCTTATATGCTCTGTATGAAAAAAACCTGCACCTATGTCATATTGAAGTATGTGGGTTGCATGTTTATTTTGTGATTCTGAAGGTTTATCTAAATTTTTAGTCCATACTTCTAATACATACTGAGGTAAATTTTTTCTATCAGCAAAGTCATCTACATAAGCAATTTGAAAATAGGCAGCATCACTTTCATTTGCAGGAGCATGCATTTCTCTAAACTCAGGTATATATACCCAACCAGCTTCATCTGGATTTTCTACATAATTTTCTATATTAGGAAATATTCCATGATGAACTTCATTAGTATTATGTTCCCATTCAGATTTGAAGTCTTCAATATCAAGACCTTCAGGTATGTAGTATACTCTCCTCATCTATTCCTCCCAAATTAAATTAACTACTAATTGCTGCGTGTGCTTCAAGCGACTGTTTTAGATAATCTATGACAACTTCATGGACTTCATTTTTAGTAGCTTTATAAGCATCTACATCAGCAAGAAAAGCGTCTTCATCAAAAGCAGCTACATCTTCGCCTAATTTATATAAGCAGTTAGCAATAGCTTTTTCTAATGTTTGCTTTGCGTCTGCTTTTTCAATAGCTAATGCATCAGCATCTATTGATAAGTTCATATCATTTTCTCCTACGGTATAAGATTTATTTAATAAGTATAGCATTTGAACTCTAGGTATGTCGTTTTTCCAAAACTCACTCCAAGGCAAATACTTTTGTGCCCATCTTTCAGATTCTGGTATATAAACATCTTTATATTCCGATAAACTGAAAAATATTCTTATATAATCGTCTTCTACTCCAACACCATCTTCTCCGTCACCCTCATCTTCTTCACCTATGAATGCAGTGCCTGTTGCATAAACATCTGTGTATTCAGTTGAGGTATATACGTAGGGTGAAGTATTTTTTATATAAAAGTTAGTATGAGGAGCTATGTTTGTGTCAATATTCCACTGGTATCCAATTTCATAACAGAATGTACATGTTGAACCACAATTTAATTCTCCATACTCACAGTGTTCTTGGTTGTAATCAAAATCTCCGTCTTTTCTTTTAATAAAAAATGAAAATTTATAATCTGAACCTGTGTCTATGTCTACATAGTCGTTACTTCCAAAAGATACTTTAGTTCTTGGAAAAAAAGGTATTGATAAATTATCATGAGATTCATCTGGATTAAAATAGCCTTTAAAATGCCATAAGTCATATTGAGATTGATTTCCATCTTCTCTATCGTAATAGACTCTTACAATAGCCATGTTAAACCTTAAATGTCTTGACGGTACCTGAAGCGAAACCTGTTACGTCAGTTAATACTCCTGTAAGTGGAATATCTTGTGAAATAATAAATATAACTCCTCCACCAGTAGTTGTTTCACCACTAGCTTCTATTGTTCCATAACCTTGTATTTTTCTAGCACAAACAACTACAATTCCTCCACCATAGTTGACACTATCTCCTGCACCACCATTTAAAGCTGTAGGTGTAGTTGAACCACCATGTTGTATAACGCCATTTACTGCAATATCAGGATGATTAAAATAATCTGCACCTTCTGTTGGAGCAGTAGCAGTATAACCGTTACCATTTCCCCCAAGAGAATCAGTCACTGCTGCTTGACCACCACCTTTTAAAGTTCCTGTTGTGGATGATGCACCTACTCTACCAATCTTTGTATCTCCTTGATTAGTTGATGTTGCAGCCATAGCTAGATTATTTCTTACAAATACTCTATATCCTGCTGTATTTAAAACTATTCCTGGGTTTATTGTTAAATTGTTATAGTACATATCTCTAGCGAGAGTTGTATTAGTTGAGATAGTTACATTACCATCCATACCAGAGCCATAAATGCTGTCAGGTATTACATCAAAAGATTCAAAGTCGGAAGGTATTGCTCCATCACCGTATTCTGTTATTGGCATATTAAGCTCCTGGGTCTGTGTCGTCTGCGTCTATATTAAATACTGTTACTACTGTTCCTGAGCCAGCTGTTCCAGCTCCACCAGTTCCAGCTGCTGCTGATAAAGTTAAACTTGCTGGAAGTGGTTTTGTACCAGTTACAAAAAGAACTGTTCCTCCACCTGCGTTATAAGCTTCTGAAGATGCACCACCTGAACCACCAGCACCACCTGGATGATAGTTAGTAGGGTTTGATTCATTATTGTTTTCAGTATTATTAGCATTGTTATTTCCATAGTTTGCACCATAATTTGCACCATAATTAGAACCGTAGTTAGTAGGGTTTGAACCGTAGTTTGTAGGGTTAGAACCATAGTTAGTATTTGAACCATAGTTTGTATAAGGATGTGAATGTGCATAGTGATAATGGTAACTACCTGTTGACCAGTTATTAATTGTTACTGGATGCCAGTGATAATGTGTGTGAGGATTAGAACCACTATAAGAATAGTTACTTGTATATGAATAGTTGTTACCTGAGTATGAGTAGTTATTACCTGGATAACTATATCCATATGAATAGCCATAAGAATACCCATAAGAGTATCCATAGCTATAACCATATGAATAGCCGTAAGAATAGTTGTTTCCTGGTGTTTGTGCGTCTGGGGCAGCTGCACCATCAGAACCTTGTGCTGAAGCACTTGAATCATCACCGTCAGCTCTTATTGTTCCATTTCCTGCAACAGTTTTAGCTACAACTATTACAACTCCACCACCTTCTGCTCCAGAACCAGCAGAAGCTGCATTACCATCTGCACCTCTACCACCTGGAGAACCTACAACTGCATAATTAGCCCAGTTAGTATCTGAACCGTCTGTTCCTGAATTTGCATTAGCAGTAATAGCACCTTGTGCTCCACCTGAACCACCACCTACGAATTTATATGCTTCAGCTGCTGCATCAAACATCCTTCCAACAATTGCTGCTGATAGGTTAAACATTTCATTCTCTCCAGCAAAAAATTGATTAGCATCATGTGTAGCTTGGGATTGTTCACCAGATTTACCACCTAGTGTATCAGTTGCTGCTGTACCTTTACCAAAACCACCTTTAAGAGTTCCAATTGTAGTTTTATTAGTAAATCTACCAATTCTTGAAGTTGAGTCTGTAAATGTTAAAGTACCTCTAACAAATATACGATAACCATTTGTATCTAATGTACAACCTGTATTAATTGTTAGGTCGTTGTAAAACATATCTCTAGCAAGAGTAGTGTCACCAGTAATTGTTACATTACCGTCTTGACCAAAACCGTATATTTCATCACCACCTAGACGGTTAAGAAATATTGGTTCTGGTATATCAATACCAGCCATTTTAACTTACCTCTACGCCTGAAATATGAATATTAACAGAAGTTGCTGCTGAACATAAAGCTGCAACTGAAGCACTAGCTGGTATAACCATAGCTAAGTCAATAACTGTGGTTGTATTAGCTGGAACAGTAGTATCTCCAAAGATGATATGTTGGTCACCTGTAGTATCCCCTGAAGGAATAACTTTGATTTGTACTGTTCTGTCAGTTGCTGTATAGTTAGCCAACATAATTTGCTTAATAATACACTTATTTGAATTACTGAATACTTGTGCTTCAGATGTTCCAAGTGCAGTTACTTCTGCAAGTTCTGCTGCTGTATATATTGCCATTTACTCTCCTATAAGCCCATCCACTGCAAAGCTTCGGTAGTGTGCAACTGTTGTGCTTTTACCTTTACCATTGCTGTGGCGGAATTGTCGTATAACATTACTAAGTCGTTGTCTTCATCCACATCGATTGATGTGCCGTCTGTAAGTCTTGTTGCGTCTATATTTAAATCTACTGAACCAGAACCTGCACCTCCAGATATACCTGATAGTGCATCTGTTGTAACACCAACAATATCACCAATGTCCATTGATAGCCAAGTAGAACCACCTGTATAAACTTGTAAACGGTCTTCAGTTGTATTGTATACAACCATACCTGTTGCGGGACTTGATATTGCATTTCTTTCAGTTGTTGTGTAACTTGGTATTAATGGTCCGCCATCAGTTGAACCAGCTGCAAATTCTGCTAAACCATTAGAGTCACCACCAGCTGTGGTTGCTACCCTAATAAGATGTTGTCTTGTTGCCATTATTTAGTACCTTCTCCTGCTTTGAAATAGTTTTCAGGGTCGTATTTGCTATCTACAAACTCCCCCAAGGACTTTTCAATCATATTATAATCTATCTCATCTTTCTCTGTGTCTTTTAAAAAAGGTATGATATTAATCATCCAAACACTAGCCCAACCTATTGAGAAACCTGCTAAAAATGATATAAATACTTCCATTATGTATCGCTTATCTTTACAAATTGGAATGTAGTTCTATTCTTTGTAGATTCTCCTAGTAAGTTTGCACTACCATTTGAATCTGTATATGTAAATTTAACTTTATCGTTTGAAGTATCTTGTATATCTAATAAAACTCTTATACTTCCACTTCCTACATCTGGGTTTTTAGCTCTATAACTGTTATACCCAATTTCATCTTCAGTAGCAAAGTTATCATCGCTAGCGAATATTCTTACTTCTGCTAATTGATTATCAGCACTTTGTGAATATAATGCTTCAACTTTTACTTCCCATATACCTGTACTCGGAAATGTCCAAATACCAGATGAAGATGACATTCCTGTACCTAAATATGTTTGTAGTGTGCCAGATGGTCTAGTAAATGTTGTAATAGGTGTTGCAGTAGCAGTTAAGTTTGAAGTAAGTTGCCAAACATCGTATTCTGTAATACCTGCTGTACCCCAACTTATTGTTCCAGAGCCATTTGTTTGTACTACTTGATTAGCACTACCTGCTGCACCTGCTATTTCTAACTTAGCTGAAGCTATATCAAGAACACCTGTGTTATCAATAGTGACTCTTTCACTACCTGCTGTGTGCATTCGTATAGTGTCATCATCAGTAGTATCTTCTACTTTGATAAATGTATCTGTATCGCCATCTCTAAATGTTGTCGCAGAGTTTGAAGTTCCTGTAATGTTTATTGGGTCGCTCGCTTCATCAGCAAGAACTAAGTCAATATCTGTAGCTGATGTTCCAACGTTTGTAAATTCTATTGGGTCTGAACTTGCATCTGAAAGTGTAAGAGGCATTTCATCGTTAACACTAAAGCTAACTGCTGCTGCAATGTTTGATTTTGCAACTTTCTTTAAAGAACCAGCACTTGTGTCGTATGTTATTAATAAGTCATCTTCTGCTGGAGATGTATCTTCTGTTAAGCTAGTTACTGCGGCAGAAGTAATACCTGTAGCATTACCTTCAAATGTACCAGCTACAAAAGTCTCTGAGCCAACTGTCCACTTGTCTGTGCTTTCATCCCAGATAAGAGTCTTATTAGCATCGTCACCTCTCTCAATTTCAATACCACCATTCTCTGAAGCAGAGCCAGTTGCATTGGAATTAAGAACGATTTGATTATCAGCTAAGTTGATTGTTTCTGTATTGACAGTAGTTGTAGTACCAGAAACTGTTAAGTCACCAGATACAGTTAAGTCATTAAATGTTACATCAGATGTAGTAGCTACTGCCTGTCCAATAGATATTGTTCCAGCATTGTATGTAACACCAGTACCACCAGAAAGTCTTGCATCAACTCTAGCGTTTGTAAAGAATAATTGTCCAGTACCTTCTGTTATATCGTCTGTATCAGGAACAACATTAACCCAAGCAGTTCCGTTGTATTGTAAGAACTCTCCTGAAGCTAATGAAGTTAATGTAACATCTGTTAATTGTGCTACTTGTGAACTAGCATCGCCAGGTTCCCATGTAGAACCAGACCATTTAAGTGCTTGACCACTTGAAGGTGCTGAACTTGTAGTATCTACATCCGATAAGTCATCAATTGATACAGTACCAAAGTCTATATCTACTTCACTATTAGAAGTGTCATCAGTAATTGTAATCTTTGCAGAACCTGCATTAATTTTCTTAAACTCTAAATCTTCTCCAGCTTTTTGTTTGAATATTCCAACACCAGCAGTTCCAACATTAGAAGCTGTGTTAGTTTCACCAGAACCAGACAAACCAGATACTGAAGATAGTACAAATGTACCAGCACTGTTATCCCAAGATACAACCTTTTGATTTTCATTTGCACCAGGTGCAGAGAATCCTACATTGTTTAAATCTTGTAAATCAGCTAATGCAATTCTTGCGTCTGCTCTAGCGTTAGTGTAATAAAGGTTTGTAGAGCCTTCTGTTAGTCCATCTGTGTCGCTAGGTATATCAGAAGTAAATGCTACAGTTCCTGTACCATCTTTAAATGTAATTGTTCTATCTGCTGTAGGGTCAGTAACAGTTAATGTAGTTTCAAAAGCATCATCAGTAGCACCTTCAAATGTAAGTGTCTTACCATCTCTTAAAAGTATTCCGTCTTTTGTAATTTGTGCGATTTCATCAAGTGCAGCATTTTTAGCTACTTTGAACTTCATTGCACCTTCTGCATTTCCACCATTGTCATCTATGTTTACAGCGTCTACTGTAATCTGTGCAAACTCTACTATTCCAGTTGAGTTACCATCACTTTCAAAAGTAAGGTCTACGAAGTCACCTGTTGTAGCAGATGTAGGATTAACTCTAAAGACAACATCTTTATTGGTAGATGAAAGCATTGCATCATCACTTAACATTTGGAATTTACTTATTGAAGTTAATTGGTCAGTAGTTGACCAAGCAGAGCCAGTGTATCTTAATATATCTCCAAAAGAAGTTGCTGAGTCTGTAACATCTGATAAGTCACCTAAACTTGCAGCTGATATTCTTGCATCAGCTCTAGCATCTGTAAAATATTGATTGTTTGGACCTTCACTAATACTATCAGTATTTTTAGTAGCAAATCGTGTATCAAACCTTGAATCTGTGTAATAAAGATTTGTAGAACCTTCGCTAATATCATCTGTATCTTTTGTAGCTAATTGTGTATCAAAGGTTGAGTTAAAGTCAGCACTGGCTAATTTAGTTGCAATACTGTTTGTAACTGTAGTTGAGAAGTTTGCGTCATCTCCTAAAGCAGCTGCTAATTCATTAAGAGTATCTAATGTACCAGGAGCTGAATCTACTAAGTTTGAAACTTGTGTGTTTACATAGCTTTGTGTTGCATATGTATTAGTTGTTAAGTATGAGCCAACTCTTGCGTCTGTATAATAAAGGTTTGTTGAGCCCTCTGACAAATCATCTGTGTCAGCAGCAGCCATCTTAGTATCCCATCTAGCTGTGGTGTAGTATAAGTTAGTTGAACCCTCTGATAAGTCATCAGTAGTACTATCTGCTAAAGATATTCCTTGAACAGATATAACACCATCTCCACCCATTCCTGAGTGAGCAGTACAGTAATAATAGAGTGAATCAGCAGTAGCAGCATCTACAACTATTTGTACATAAGCTCCAGAAGAACCTGCTGAACCATTTGTAGTAACTCCAGTTGTGTAAGAGCTACCACTACCATGTGTACCATCTTTTGTTGTAGATAGTGCAAGTGGATGTCCTGATGTAGAGCTATCTGATAAATCAAATCTATATGTAATGCCAGGTATTAATTGAATACTTGCTGCTTCTTCACCATCAAGATAATATTTGTTTCCACTACCAGAGTTAGCAACAGTAACTGCAAACTCTATAATTGCAGTATTATCTTCAAAGTTTATTGTTTTGTTTGTAAGAGTTTGTGAACCTGTAAGTGTTGCAACTGTGTTATCAATAGATACTGCACCAGAAGAAACATTTATTCCTGTGCTACCTGTTATTGCAGCTTGTGCTCTTGCGTCTGTATAGTACAAGTTTGATGAACCTTCAGATACATCATCAGTATCTTGTGTTTTGATTCTAAGCATTCCATCATTACCCATACCAGAGTGTGCTGTACAGTAGTAGTACAAGTTAGGTGTCATACCATCTACAACTATTTGTAGATAAGAACCTGATGAACCTTGTGAGCCATTAGTTGTAACACCTTGTGTGTAACTAGAGCCACTATTATGTGAGCCGTCTTTAGTTTCAGATAAAGCAAATGGATGACCAGATGTTGATGAGTCTGATGTATCAAATCTATAAGTTACACCTGGAATTAGTTGTACAGTACTTGCTAGTTGTCCGTCTAAGTAATACTTGTTACTACCAGAAGCATTAGATACTGTTACAGCATATTCAATTATTGCTGTGTTATTTTCAAAGTTAATTGTTTTATTAGTTAATGTTTGTGAATCTGTTAATGTAGCAACAGTTGAATCAATACTTATAGCACCAGTGCTATTGTCGTAGGTAATTCCTGTACTACCAGATAATGATGTTCTAGCTCTTGCAGCAGTATGGTAAAGGTTTGTAGAACCTTCGTTCATACTATCTGTATCAAACTCAGAGAAATCTATGCTTATTGTTCCAGAGCTATATGTTATTCCAGTTCCACCTGTGTGGTAAGCTGCAACTCTTGCATCTGTGTAATATAAATTGGTGGAGCCTTCACTAATATCATCGGTGTCGTGATTGCTCACATCTGAAACAGTACCAGTGACATTTCCAGTCAAGGCTCCTTCAAAAGTCCCTGCTACAAACGTCTCACTACCTACAGACCATTTATCGCTTGTTTCATTCCAAACTAATGTCTTATTACTATCATCGCCTCTTTCAATTTCAATACCTGCGTTCTGTGAAGCATTACCTGTAGCATTTGAGTTAAGAAGAATTACATTATCTGCTAATTCTATTGTCTCTGTGTTAACAGATGTTGTTGTTCCTGATACAGTTAAGTTACCATCTATAACTACATTTCCGTCTGCATCTATATTGTTAAATGTTACATTGTCAGTTGTACCTACAGACTGACCTATTGCAATCTCACCTGATGTTATTGTTACACCAGTACCACCAGATATGTGTGCTCTGACTTCTGAAGCAGATGGTCCCGTATATGTTATAACTCCTGTCGAGTTGTCATATGAAAGTGAACCATCTCCTCCAGAATCAGTAACAGAAACAGAAGCTCTTGCTCTTGCATCAGTGTAGTAAAGGTTTGAAGCACCTTCAGTAACATTATCTGTGTCGTGATTAGATAAAGAAGATACAGTACCAGTTACATTACCAACTAAGTCAGCAGTAACTTGATTAAAGGTTACATCGCTTGTTGTTCCTACTTCTTGAGGTATTGTTAAAGTTAAAGTTCCAGCAGTGTCATCGTAAGTAGATGTTATTCCTGTTCCACCAACTACAAGACCATTTACAATATCTTCTAATGCGTCTTCTACTTCTGGTAAATCTACAGTTAAAGTTAGTTGGTTGTTTGTATCGTCATAGCTTATGTCTATTCCGCTTGATGCAGAATCTACTAATAATGCAGCAACTCTATCGTCTACTCTTTCTGAGGTAAAGTATAAATTACTGCTACCTTCTGTTAAATCATCTGTAGTTGCAGCAGCTATTCTTGCGTCAGCTCTAGCGTCTGTATAATAGAGGTTTGTTCCTTCAGTTAAATCTCCAGTATCTTTTCCGCTAAATGCTGTATCGAATCTTGCAGTTGTGTAATAAAGATTAGTTCCTTCTGCTAAGTCGGTTGTACTAAAGTCACCTAAGTCAACTGTAATAGTTGGGGTTGATGTTTCTCCAGTATTGTTAGCTAAGTCAATACCTGTTCCAGCTACAAGACTTGCAACGTATGCACCTTCAGTATCTGTTCCTAAATTAAGTGGTTCATTAATAAATGCTGAACCATTATATCTAAGAATGTCACCTGTAGCTGTAGAAGTTAAAGTTACATCTGATAAATCTCCAACACTAGCTGCTGCTATACGAGCGTCTGCTCTAGCGTTTGTATAATAAAGATTACTTCCTTCTGTGATACTTCCAGTATCAAATTCTGCAAAATCTATTGATAACGCTAATGTGTTAGCATTATCATCATAAGAAGTTGTGATACCAGTACCACCGCTGAATAATCCCTGTACATTATCTTGAAGGCTTTCTACAATTTCTGATAGGTCAACACTTAAGGTAAGTGCATTTCCTGCATCATCATAAGTGATATCTATACCAGATGTAGTGGCATCTGTTAATAAAGCATTGATTCTATCATCTACTCTCTCATCAGTTATAAATAAGTTGGTAGAACCTTCTACTATGTTATCTGAATCAAATTCTGAAAAATCAACAGATAGTGTTAAAGAGTTACTCGAATCATCGTAAGCAGTAGTAATTCCTGTACCGCCTGTGAATAAACCTTGAACATTATCCTGTAAAGCTTCAACTACCTCAGAAAGGTCTGAACTAATTGTTAATTGATTGTTTACGTCATCATAACTTATGTCAATTCCAGAAGTAGTAGAATCTACTAATAAAGCAGCTACTCTGTCATCCACTCTTTCACTTGTGTAATATAAATTTGAAGAACCTTCAGATAAACTATCTGTATCTTGGTTGGATAAAGAACTTACTGTTCCTGTGACATTACCTGTTAAATTACCTGTAACGTTTCCTGTTAAGTTTCCTTGAAATGTTGTAGCAACAAAGGTGTCGGTTCCTACTGTCCAATAATCATTTGTTTCGTCCCATAGTAATGATTTATTGGCTGATGTTCCCCTCTCAATTTCTATACCACCATTCTCTGTTGGTGTACCAGTTACATTATTATTTAAAACTATTGTGTTGTCGTCGACTGTTAATGTTTCAGTGTTTAATATCGTTTGAGTACCATCAACTGTTAAATTACCTGAAATTGTTACATTGTTAGTAACAGATAAACCACTGAAAGTAGGACTATCAGAAGTTCCAAGACCTAATGATGTTCTAGCTGTTGCACCACTTTCGACAGTCCATGCAGAACCATTTGAAACAATAAAAGCACCATCTGCGTGAGATAGTCCTGCTATTGTTGCTAAGTCTTGGTCGTAACCTTGTACGTTTACGCCAATTTCTATACCTAGTGCAGTCCTTGCACCAGATGCTGTAATGGCACCAGTACCACCATCATCTATACCTATAAAATCTGCTGCTTGAAATTCAGCAAAACCGATAGCGTTATTACTACCGTCATAATTAACTCTTACTGGCGTTTTTTCTGCCATTATTCAGCTACTTCCATGTCTATTATGTCCTCTGTACCTGAGCTATCTACGTATGTAAGTTGTAAAGTTGAATTATCACTTTTTGCTGGCATTAGTATATCTACAACAGAACCTGAGCTTTGTAATAAAGGTAGACTTCTGGTGCTGACACCTACGTATCCACCATTTCCAGAAACAGCATCTGAGGTAGCAACATTAAAAAATTTATTTCTTAAAGGCACTCCAGAATTTTCTCCTAGTTTAGTAACTACGGGTGCTTTACCAACCATTGATAAAGTCTTAGGTACTTTACTGTTCACTTTAACAGTTTTTGTTGAAGTATCGGTTATTATATCTATTTGGTCACGGTCAGCTTTATACCTATTATCTAATGTACTTTCGTCATCCGAATCAATAGTTAATGTATCACTTTCAGCAGTAGCTTGTATAGTATTTTGATTTGTAGAAGCTAATTGTGTAAATGCACTTTGGTTAACATCTCCACTTGTACTTGCTGCAATTGTTATAGTGTCTGTTGTTGAATCTGACGAAATTGTTATATTAGAGCCAGCAACTAATGTAAGAGTATCTTCACTACTATCGGCAATCATTGTACTACCACCAGCAATGATATTTTTAAAAGCTTGTGCTGCTCCACCACCAGAAGCACTTATAGTTAAGGTATCAGTACCTCCATTAGTAGAAAGACTTATACCTGAACCAGCTACTAAATTAAGGGTATCTCCAGTAGCATCTGCTTGTATGGTATCTTCACCTGTTACAACGATATTTCCAAAAGCTTGTTGTTGATTTGGTAAATCTGTCCAACTTAGATTTCCGTAACCATCAGATTTTATTACTTGATTAGCTGCACCAGAATTACCATTTAATTTTAATTTTGAACTTAATAAATCAAAGTAACCATCAGTAGTAAACTTTGCATGTATTGTTCCGTCTGTAGCAAAATATAATTCTTTTGATGCAATTGTACCCATTACTAACGAACCGTCAGTAACCATTGTTTGTGCGTCTAAATAAAGATTGTAACCAATTTCGTCACCATTGCTATCAGTAGTGGTGTCGTCAATATGTACTATTGCATTAGATACTTGATATCCATAAGGGTCTCCATTTGAATCAAGACTAAATACATGGTCATTGTAATCAGTAGAACCAGCAATTCGCTGTGCTCCGTTATGCGTTGTCTGTATAGCCATTATTCATCTACTGGAAACTCGCTACCTAATGTGCCTCCGTATAGTTTGAATAAATAACGTAATCTATCTAACTCTTCTTTCAATTGTACAGTTGTCTGCTTCCAACTATCATATTCAGTATGTGATTCATCTAATTTATCGACAATCATCTGAAAATGTAATTCTTCAGCTTCAAACATTCTTTGTAATATATGCTGTCTTTTAGCATTATGGTCGAAAAAGTAATAATCGGTATCCCAATCATTTTTTGGTTGTTCTTCTGACATTATTCCTCTAATTCTGATAGCTTAGCTTTTAATGCAGTTATATCTGCACTTGCGTCAGCTAAATCTTGAATTATCTGCACATCTTCTTGGTCTGCGAGTTCTAATTCAAATATTCTAAGTTCTTTGTTCTCTATTTGTTTTTCTAAATAATTTATTTGTTTATCAACAGATAGATATTCGTAATCGTATGGCATGATTTACACTCCTCGTGTAAATAATACTATGAGTTTTTAAAACTAGAGGTAATTGAACGGTATGCGTTCTTAAATTTAGTATTTAAATGATTTTTATGAGTTGTATCATCATCAATGTCTTTTTCAGTCATTCGTGATACATCAAAGTCCAAATTTTCTCTTTTAAAAGGAATTACTTGTATAACGGGAGTTCCTCTTTCTATTATTAAATCTTGATTTGTGTGTATTATGCTTGGAAAGTTTACATGGTGCAATAAGTCAGTTTCAACTATCCAAGGTAGTACAGTAAATCTTTTTTCAAATTCGTAAAATGGTGCTACAAATAAAACTGAATAACCTGGTGGAGTATATATACGCCATGGATTTACAAACTTAACACCTTCAGGAAAATCTGTTTTTTTAAGTTTCCAGTGACTTATTTGTTCTTTGGTGTGAAATTCAATACCGTATGGAAAGTTTTTGTTATCCCATTCAAGAAGAGTATCATTTCTTTGGATTAGAAAATCAGACCACATTGGTATGATAAACCCCTCAGTTATCAAGTCTATTATTGCAGGACATCTTTTTACAGTTCCACCACTAAACTTTTTAGCAGTTTTCTTTTTCTTACCAAAAGCATTAGGCACTCTTCCCTCTGGATTTGGTTGTCTTACAATATAATCATCCATATCTTTAAACCACTGAGGTACAAAATGGTTAGATTTTTGAACAGGAGAAATTGATTCAAGACCTACAACATCGGTCTTAAACTCTATAGATTGTTTGCCTCCCAAAGAAAATTTCAATCGAAAGTTCCGCCTAGTCCTTCGTATTCACTGATAAGTGAAGTTAATTGAGATTCTATAGCCTCTATTTCAGTTGTCTCTTCTTCATTAGGTGACTCAATTGCATCTAAAACAAGGTGATGCTTTTCTAGTGCATGAATTTGTACATAAAGCTTCTCCAACCTTTCTTCTGTACTTTCAGTCTCTAATGGGTCGACTATCTTATATTCGTGTGTCATTATACTCCTTCGAGTTCTTCAACTCTAGCTGTTAACAAGTCTATCTTAGCAGATAATTCTTGTATAGATTTAATAATAGGACCTATAAATTGTTCTAGGTCAATTGTTTGTATGTCTTCAAAAGTATCTTGTTCTGATGGAGCTTTATACCCAAGTCCACCAAAAGCAGTATTAGAAGAGTGATTCTCAAAAGTAGAAGTTCTAACTTCCTGTGCAATGAAACCATGTTTTGTACCTGAAAACATATCTCGCAGAAATGGTGTTTCTTCACTATCAAAATATGAATCTAATGTATCTGTAGTAAATTCATAATCTACAGGTCTTAGGCTATTCAAGTATGCAAGACCAAAAGTTGTATCAACAATATTTGCTTTAAGTCTTTGGTCGGAAAAATGCAAGTTACTTAAGTGGTTGTTGTAAGTGCTATTTGTAACATAAGTGCTGTGATTATGACTATGGCTATTGTGAGGGGCTGAATATAGGTTACCAGACCCAGCAGTAGTCAATACTGTTCCTGAGTGATTATGATTACCATTACCGTGAGGTCCGTGAGATTGGTCAACAT
>BCSF01000319.1_pt1 | contig 20110 bp, 12 predicted proteins | sample 1016431 | NCBI WGS metagenome assembly BCSF01 (sample SAMD00045685;SAMD00045686;SAMD00045687;SAMD00045688;SAMD00045689;SAMD00045690;SAMD00045691;SAMD00045692;SAMD00045684;SAMD00045690;SAMD00045691;SAMD00045692;SAMD00045684;SAMD00045685;SAMD00045686;SAMD00045687;SAMD00045688;SAMD00045689, study...
TGGGTGTGTCTACAATGGCTTTTAATCTTAACGGTTTCAATTTTAACCAGTCCCTACTGGATAGTCAGGGGCGTGTTGTGCGTACTTGGGCTGACATCCTTAACCAAGCTAACCTTGGATTTGAAGTCATGCACGAACGTAATGCTCACAACTTTCCGCTAGACCTTGCTTCTGTTGAAGCTACCCCTGTCGCACTGACTGCACCTGCTGTCGGTTAACCTTGCAATGCCGTCCGTTCATCCCACACGTGGGACGCATGTCACCTGATCATGGAACGGGGGTCAGGTACTTCCTTTACTACAATGTCTACTGTTGAAGTTCAAGCCCGTGTTCGGGAGCAAAAGGCAGCTGAAAAGGCAGCCAAGCTGAAGTATCGCGGCATCGCTTACATTTCCCATGCCACTAAATTTTAATGGCTCATCAATCTAAAAAAGTTACTGCTAACGTTGTAAAGTTCAGCCCCGGTTCTGAGGCTGCACCTTTCAAACGTTGCGGTCAATGCGGCACAAAGAAAGCTCAGTGCCGTAAACAAAAGAAGTGTCTTAAAGACCTTCTGTAAATAACGGGAGTCAGGCACCTCAGAGTCGGACCTGGCTCCTCTTGGCGTTGGCCCTTACGAGGACACCCTTCGCCGTCTAGACGGTGGGATAGACCACAATAAAAACTGAAAAATTTTTTCCAAAGCTTTGGGAGCAAGTCTTATTACTTTACTCCTTTCTAACAATGGCACATCAAACTGGTTCGACTTCGGACCTTAACCTTAATCTTGTCCGTCCTGGACAATCTAACTCTGCGGGTGACGCCCGTGCCCTGTACCTCAAGCTGTTCAGTGGCGAAATGTTCAAGGGCTTCCAGCACAATGCTATCGCCCGTGACCTCGTGATGAAGCGGACCCTGCGTAACGGCAAGAGTCTGCAGTTCATCTACACCGGTCGCACGACCGCTGAGTACCACGTGCCCGGTCGCGCTATCCTCGGCAACGATGCTGGTGCACCGCCCGTGGCTGAGAAGACTATCACCTGTGATGATCTTCTGATTAGCTCGGCTTTCGTGTACGAATTGGATGAAGTTCTCAGCCATTACGACCTGCGTAGCGAGATCTCCCGTAAGATCGGTTATGCTCTGGCTCAGAAGTATGACCGTCTGATCTTCCGTGCGATCACCCGTGGTGCTCGTGCTGCTTCTCCCATCACCAAGGCTAGCTTCGTTGAGCCTGGTGGTACTCAGATTCGCGTTGGTACTTCTACCAATGCTTCTGATGCTTATGATTCCGATAAGCTGGTTGCTGCTTTCTTCGATGCAGCTGCTGCTATGGACGAAAAGGGCGTTAGCCAAGACGGACGTGTGGGTATTCTCAACCCCCGTCAGTACTACGCTCTGATCCAAAAGGTCGGTGAGTCTGGTCTGATCAACCGCGATGAGCAAGGTTCCGCACGTCAGAGCGGCCAAGGCATCGTTGAGATCGCTGGTATCAAGATCTACAAGTCCATGAACATCCCGTTCTTCAGCCAGTATGGCACGAAGTACGGTACTGGCTCTGCCACTAACCCCGGTATCACCGATCCTGGTAACACCGGTTCGTTCGTGTCTGAGGCAATGGAAGACGCTGCCAACGACGTTGCTGGCGTTCAAAACGAGTACGGTGAAGAAACCGAATTCGCTAACAGCTGTGGTCTCATCTTCCAGCGCGAAGCTGCTGGTTGTGTTGAGGCTATCGGTCCTCAGGTTCAAGTTACCTCCGGTGACGTGTCCGTGGTTTACCAGGGCGACGTTATCCTGGGTCGTCTCGCCATGGGCGCTGACTACCTGAACCCTGCTGCTTGTGTGGAACTGTTTGCTGGTACCGCTACCAAGCCTGCCGCATTCTGATCCATCTGAATATTGTTCAACGGGAGCTCCTTCGGGGGCTCCTTTTTTTTATTTTGAACTATGCCTGCCACTTATGCTGCGTCCACAGAACTGGATGCTGTCAATCAAATATTAAGCTCTGTGGGACAGGCTCCTGTCACCACACTCGACCTTCAGAATCCTGAAGTCGCTATTGTTCTCACCACTCTCCGCGAAGTAAACAAACAAGTTCAGGCTGAAGGTTGGAACTTTAACGTTGAGCGTGGTTACCAATTCAATCCTGATGCATCTACTAAGGAGATTAAATATCCTACTAATGTTCTTCAGCTAGATACTTACTCACCTACTCATCGTGACGACTATGCACCTGTCCGACGTAACGGTAAGTTCTATGATAAACTGAAGCACACCTATCAGTGGAATGAAAAAATTGAAGCTGATGTAACTTGGCTGTTTGAGTTTGAAGATGTTCCTCCTGCTATTCAACTCTACATTACTGCCCGTGCTGCTCGTCTTGCCTCTAACAAGATGGTAGGCGACACAACTCTCTTCCAACTTCTACAAGAACAAGAGATTCAGACCCGTGCTGCTGCTCTAGAATACGATTGTAATCAAGCTGATTACAGTATCTTTGGCTGGAGAGACGGGGAGAACTACTATAATAACTATCAACCGTACCATGCGCTGATCAGATGAGCACACTGACCCAAAGGATTCCAACCCTTTTGCTTGGCATTTCTCAACAACCCGACAATCTTAAGTTCCCTGGTCAGGTAGTAGACGCTGATAACGTCTTTCCTGACTACGCCTTGGGGATGCTGAAGCGACCTGGCGGTAAGTTTGTAGGTAACCTTAAAGGTGCCTCAACTGCTGGCAAGTGGTTTTCTATCCTTAGGGACGCTAATGAAAAGTACGTTGCTCAATATGATAACAACGTCTTTCGTGTGTGGAGTCTGTTAGATGGTAGTCCACGTAAGGTAGAGATGGGTACTCCAGGATCTGCTGGTGTCCCCTCTGGCTGTAATTACACAGATTATCAAACTGAATTGACTGACTACAACAATGCAGTCGATGATGTTGAAACTAAACTAGCTGCACTTAACACTGCTGGTTCCACCTTTGCAGAAACTAGTGATGGACAGACTGGTGTTCAAACCACTAATCTTGAAATCACTACTACTTATGATACTGACTACAACCAGACTGTAAAAACTGGTGTAGTGTATAGTGACGGTAAATATATTGTCACTAACAATGGCTCTGTTATTGGTCAATACACTAATACTACGTTTGCTTCTGGCTACGCTATTGGTGCTGATCGTACTGATGACTATCCTATCCTCAAGCAGCAAGGGTTTAAAATCTACGAACTGCTGATTACTGCAGCAGCTACTCACACCTCTGCTCAGTTGACTACTGCAACTTCTGCTTTATCAACTGCTGAGACTAATTATACCAACGCTGTTACAGCTGAAGGTACTGCTGAAACGGCATACGATACTGAGGTAACTGATTGTGCTATCAGCTCTTTGCCTAGCACTGAGTATCTATCTGGTGCTACTGCTGATGACATTGAACTTCTGACTATTAACGACTACACCTTCGTCTTGAACAAGGCTAAGGATGTAGCGATGAAGACAACCACAAGTGCTGCTCTTCCTAACCAAGCATTTATTGTTATTAGTGTTGTTGCTTACAACTCTAACTATACCGTTACGCTAAACGGAACTAACTATACGCACACTACTCCTGCTAATACCAGCGGTGGTACCACTGACGCTAGCACGATTGCTAGTGCCTTGGCTAGTACCCTGAATGCTATTACTGGCATCACAGCAACCCAAGTTGGTCCTGGTATTTATGTTAGTGGCACCAGTGCGTTTACTATTAGCACTACTGGTTCTGCTGCTGAGGAAGGTATTTATGTCTTCCAAGATCAGATCAACATCACTGGTCGCCTGCCTAACCAATGTCAGAATGGTTATGTTGTCAAAGTCTACAACAGTGATATTGTAGATGCTGATGATATGTGGGTTGAGTTTGTTACTACAGACAACGCCACGTCTGGTCCTGGTGTGTGGGAAGAAACGATTGCTCCAGGTTTGGAGTTTGAGTTAGACGAGAAGACTATGCCTCATCAACTGGTGCGGCAGGCTGACGGCTCATTTAAGTATGAAGCTGTTGACTGGACTGATCGTTTGGTTGGTGATGATACTACTAACCCCGTTCCGAGTTTTATCGGACAGAAGATTAAACACATCTTCTTCTATCGTAACCGTCTGGGTTTCCTGGCTAAGGAGAACATCATCCTCAGTAAGGCTGGTGATTACTTTAATTTCTTTGCAGGTTCCGCTCAGGTTGTGGCAGCTGACGATCCTATTGACATTACTGCTACCTCACGTAATCCTGTTAACCTGACTTACGTGCAGACTGTAGCCGTCGGTCTTGTTTTGTTCAGTCAGAACGAGCAATTCCTTCTGTCTACTGACGCTGATATTCTTGGTCCTACTACAGCTAAGATTAACACACTGAGTAACTACGAGTGTGACGAAAGTCTAGAAGCTGTATCGCTAGGTACCACACTTGGCTTTGTCTCTAAGACTCTGTTGTGGTCTCGTATATACGAACTAGGTAACATTCGTAAGGAAGCGCCTGCTGAAGCCAGTGAGATCAGTAACAACGTTGCTGAACTTATTCCTTCAGACATCAATAGCTTCATCTCGTCTCCTGCTTTGTCGATCCTTTCGTTCGGTAAAACAGGTTCTAACACCCTATATCAATATCGTTTCTATCAAGTAGGTAACGAGCGACTTGCTAACACATGGTATAAATGGACTTTAACTGGTAATCTTCGTGACCAATTCTTCGATGAGACTACCTTTTACGCTGTTTGTGATGACGGTACTAATGTATTTGTTCAGTCTTATGATCTGACACAAGCTAGCGAAGAAGGTTTCCTGACTCTGCCTACGGGTGAGAAGACAGATATTTGTCTTGATATGTTCAATGTTAACCCCCGTCGGAGCTATGACTCCAGTACTAAGAAGACACGGGTGTACTTACCTTATGATCACATCTCTGGTAAGACATTCAGAATCCTTCTACTTGGCGGTTACATTGGCGAAACTATCACTGCTGACGAATCAATCGGTTTGATTCCTGATAACCTGACTGTTGCTGGATCTGCTGGAGCGTATTACGTTGACGTGGATGGAGACTACAGAGGCAGGAATCTGATTATCGGTTACATTTATAATATGTCTATTGAGCTACCTAAGTTCTATTTTGGTAGAACAGAAGGTAAGCAGCATGTTACCGACTCTACTGCAGATCTTATTATCCACAGACTTAAGGTCAATACTGGACTAAGTGGTCCTGTTACTTACAGCGTAGATATTACAGGTAGGAGTGATTGGCAAAATGTAGTAAATGTTACCTTACCTAACAGTTACAACCTGGGTAATGTTAACCTCTCTGCATCTGCTGAGCACGTTATTCCTATTTTCCAACGTAACACAAATTGTAAAATCACCATCAAAGGTGACACTGCGTTCCCCGTTAGCCTTAATAGCCTTACGTGGGAAGGTAACTACAACACCCGATTCTATCGTAGATCCTAATGCCTGTTTCCACCCCTAGCTTTACAGTCAGACCTGCTACTATTGACGACATACCTGTTGTTCTTGATAACTTGTTAGACAATAGTTTAGAAGATCTACTCAGATATAAACTAAATCCAGTGCTAAGCCTTGCTCTCGATATGCAGAATAGTAAGGCTTACCTGGCTTTAACTCAAGACAACAAACCAGCTGCACTATTTGGATTCGAGTCTGACTGCTTCTGGATGCACATGTGCAGAGGCATGGAGGAGCATCCAGTGGCATTCATGAAGTTTGCTAAGCGTTGGTTCAATAAGAATCGACCTAGCTATCTTTGGAATATGACTGGTATCCAATACACCCAAGCCATTAAGATGGCTAAGTTCTTTGGTTTTAAAATATTAAGAGTATTTCCTAGTACTCTGACTAATACTTATCTCGTTGAAATGGCAACCGTATGGACTTCTTAAGCGCAGGTCTGGGTATTATGAGCATGGCTGGCTCCATCATGGGAGCCCAGTCCAAAGCTGCTCAACAAGCTGCGTCGCTCGAATACTCTAACACTTTAAACAGGCACAAAACAAACTTAATCAATAAGTACCGTCAGCAAGCATATGAGCGTAGGGTTGATCGTGTACGTGATCAGCTCAAAGAGAACTTCTCTGCAGCTAATGCTTCATGGCAAACTGAACAAGCACGTTTTATTGAACAGATGCTTGGGTTCAGTTTCCAACAGGCAGATATGACTAAACAGCTTTTACAAGCTGAGGGTTATGCTGCAGCAACTGAAACGTATGGTAAGAGTTCTGACCGTGCTATTGCACTGGAAACCTTGGGTGACTATGGTCGCAACAATGCAAGGTTTTTGGAGACTGTAGCCAGTGCACACCGTCAATCTGGTCGTAACATGGCACAGATTAGTGGTCAATTCCAGCAAGCTGATACACAAGCAATGGGTACTATCTATGAAGCACCTATGCCTGAGATGCATGTTGGTAAGTACCAACCTAAAGGTGGTGGTCTTAATTCTGCTCTTACTATTATGAATGGTCTGTCTGCTGGTTTGAATACTGCATTCCAGGCAGATAAGATGTTTGATTTCTCCAAACCGCCTAGTAATCCGTTTAAGGGTTATGCAAATGAATTTATGAAAAAACCCTAAGGGAGTTTTAAATTGGCAGCACCAAAAATTAGTCCGTATCAGTTCCAAGGGTTTACGAACCAAACTGCATACAACCCATTGCAACTGCCTGACCCGAGCCGACTTGCAGAATCTAACATTGCAGGTCTAAGAAGTTTTTTTAATGAACAGGAACGGGAAGGCGTTAAGCAATTTCTAGATGATGACAACTTTGCAAAGATTGCAAAATTTATTCCATCCGCAACTAAAACTATTCTCCAATCGGCAGAATATGTAAAAGGACAGCAAGAGTCCTGGGCAGAAGAGCAGTTCTACCAAAACGAACAGGATCGTCTATTCCAAGAAAAACAGTACGAAACTGATGTTGAAATCCCTGGCTCAGAAGCTCACCAGCAAGAACTGAGTGCTGCTATGCAAGCCGCTGCTCAAGGCGGTGACATGAGCCACGTGGAGTTTCTTCAGAATCTATCTGGTCATACCTACCGTAAATACTCAGAGCTGTATCTTGGTTCACTCGGACAGTCCTATGATCCGTGGATGGAAGATCAGCTGGTTACTAATGACGGTATGCTAGACCTCCCTGGTGGTCCTGTTAAGATCAACGATCCTAACCACACTCCACAGATTCGCCGTATTGTCCGCTCACATCTTCGTCAAGAATTTTTCTCACAAAAAGGTCTTGGTTTAGCTCACCCTGGTGCTAAGTCTAAGTTTGCTTACAAGACCATTGATAATGTCGAAGCTACCCGCGACAAAGCTTTTACCAAGCAATACAATATTCAACGTAGTTACGAAGTTCAGAACAATGCTGAACAGTATCTAGACAGCGGTGAATACCAAACTGCTATCAATACTGTTATTCCTACTTACAACGATAAGGGTGAGCGTCTGGGTGCCGCTGGTGCTCTGGACTGGTTAGAAGGTTCTTTGGAGTCTCGTGCAAAAGCTGGTCTACCAGTCAACATGAAGGCACTGTACAACATGCCTATTTCTAAGGAACGCGCTGGTAAAGAAGGAGAAGTTTTTGGTACCTTTAACTCACGTCGTTACAACGAGATTGCCACTAAAGTCCGTAAGGCTGAGCGTGAGTTCATGAACGGCAAAATCAAAGACGGTGAGAATGAAGTCAAAGCTGCTTTTATGAAGATCAACGCTATGCCTTATGGTGAGCGTACTCAAGCTTTCTACAACCAAGCAGCACAGAAACTAACAGAACTTCGTGATCGTGTAGCTCCTTTGATGTCTGATGAAGACGCTGGTATTGCCCGTGTCAAAGAGATGGCTAACACTCACAGTATTAGTGGTGCAGCTGTAAATGACTTGCGTGAAGACTTTGATCAGAAACTAGCAGCTAACATTGCTACTGATGATCACCCTTACTTCCTGACTCAAATTGGGATGAAGGATAAGGAACGTTTGGAAGCAGTTAAAGATCAAGCTGTGTACCAGGAAGATGGTATGAAGCAGCTAATGACTGAGGCTAAGTCACACGTTTCTGGTTCTGATGAAGCTAAAGTACAAGTCAAACTGGATGGTACTCTGGCAGAAACTTACAACTCTATTGCAGCTGACTTACAAAAAGTAGCACTCGAAAGGTATGTCATTCTGCGTGGTCAGGGTGTTGATCAAGACAATGCTCGGAACCAAGCCTTTGATTATGCTAAACAGTGGTATGCTAATGAGCAGAAAGATCCACAGTCTAACTACCATACAAAGGACAACGGTAAGACCTTCCCTAACTACTATAAATTTAAACTGACTTCCGATCCTGAGTTCCGTAAGGATGTCCGCTGGCATACTAATGTCATTGCAGAAAACATCCTGAGCCACCCTGGTGGTTGGAAACGTGCTCTTCTGGAGAACGCCTATCTTGGCGGTAACCTGGATGAGATCCAAGCAGAGGTACTCGAAGCCAATCAGCTGGGTCGTGCCTCTAGTCGCATCCAAGCTATTTGGGCTGGGATGAATGAGAAGGCAGGTAAAACTCTTATGCCTACTCCTATGCATTTACTCGCTTATCTTGCCCAAGGGCATGGTTTAACTGAGGGAACACAGTTCCTGACTAAGGTTTCACAGAACTTCAACAAGATCAGTCCTGAAGGTCAACGTAATCTTCAAGAGATTTTCATGGGCAACCGTCCTAATCTTGAGAGTCATCTTCGTTATGCTGGTACTACCCAACGTGGTATTTTTAAACCTGAAGAACCTCTTTCTACTTTCCGGTCTCAAGTTAGTTCGGTAACGTTTGAAGATGCTAGTGGTCAGCCTGGTATTGATGTTTTCTTTGAAGACAAAAAGTTCCCCGCTGTACTTCCTGGAACCGTAAAAGATATTCGTTCTCAGTATAATCCTGATGGATCTGGTTACGGCAACTTTGTCGTTGTTGAATCCGTCGATCCCGAAACTGGTAAAAAGGTAGATGTTCTCTACTCTCACCTTGCTACCAAATCCCCATTGAAAGTTGGTCAGCAGATTCAAGCTGGTGAACTTGTGGGTACTCAAGGTGGTACAGGCAGTGTACGCTCTGCTGATGGTACCATCGCAAGTATTGATTTCTTAGCACCTGCACCACAAGGCAGTAGCAGTATGGTTCCGTATTCTAACTATGATAGCCTTCGTAGGCGCATTGCAGCTCAACTAGGTTACCGAGGTAGATAATGGAAAACGTTAATTATGAAGGTATTGACCTCCTAGGTGAGGAGCAGCTGCAAGAGGCTGCTGAAAATCCAGTAAACACACAACTGGCTAAACCTGCAGAAGAGTTGTCAGAGGCTCCTCCTGAGTCCCCTGAGCAGCCCAGAGAGCCTGGTCAGGTACCAGTATCCCAACAAGATCCTACACACCCCTTAAAGGTCAATAGACAAGAAGGTTTCCTGGATACCCTTATGGATGTCCTGGCTGCTCCTGGTCAGGGTCTTAACGACTATGTAATTGACGAACTGAATAAGATCCCTGGTCTTAATCTTCGTAAATCCCCACGTGCTGAGAGTGAGGCTATCAACGCTATCCGTGACATCGGTGGTGTTGTTATGCCCTTCATTGGTTTGCGTAAAGCAACTGGTGGCGCTATCAAGGCTAAGGTTACTCCTAAGCTTCCCCCTCGTGCTCAACGTAGCAAAGCTCTCAAGCTCCTGGGTGAAGCAGGTTTGGACATGGGTCTTGGTGCCTATGTTGATCTTACTGTCGAACAGAACAAGTATAACGACAACCTTGAAGCTTCTCTGAAAAAGAATTGGCCAAAGTTCTGGTCTTTCCTTCCTTCTGATTGGGCAACTCTTTCTACTGACTCTCCTGACGTTAAGCAGAAGAAGAACGCTATGACCGGTATGCGTATGGGCGTACTGACTAGCAGCTTGGAAGGACTTATCCGTTTCCACAACGCTCTTCGTAATACCAGTTCGTTTACTAAATACTTCTTCAAAAACAAAGCAGCTGCGAAGAATCTACAGCAGCCAGCAGAAGAGATAGATGATGTCGTTGATGTCGTGGCTGATAGCTTGGCTAAGCGTGAAGAAGCTTTGGATGAGGTTGGACAACTCAACCTGTTTAACCAGCAAGACATGACTAACCCTGTTCTTGGTGTTGATGATGTATTCAACGCTGGACAGTCGGCTATGCGTGATGTAGACGACATGGGTGTGTTTGCTGCTTCTGTGGATAACTGGCGCATCATGAACAATGATGGCACCGTCCATGGTCGTCTGGCTAACATGACCTCTGAAGCTGCTCTGGAGTATGGCACTGACATTGCTCAGATGTCCCAACGTAGCCTTGTTAAAGGTATTGCTCAGCAGATGTCGCTGGCTGGTGACTTCGATGTTCTTACTCCTAGTGGTAAGAGCCTGAGTTCTACTGACCAACTGGCTAAAGCTGGTGATAAACTGGCTGAGATTGTTATTGATCCGTTGGCTGAGCCTGGTTTTGTCCGTGCTCTGTTTGATGAAATCAGTGCCGTTGCACCTAAGGTCAAGGATCGTGCAGCTAAGAAAGCACTTCAGTTTTATAAGGATGAGGTTGCTAACCTAGACGTTCAACGTGCATCTGCTTATCTTTCTACTTCTCTTGCTGGTCAAGTCTCTGACTTTGCCGAAGCATTGAAGCACATGGATGATCCTGAAGCTATTGCACGTGCACAACATCAGATCTTCAATCGTATGGAGTTCCTGATGGCTGAGGTTAACGCTTCCCGTAAGCTGAACCGTCAGGCTAATGCTTACGTCAAAGGTGTGGCTGCTGGTACTATCCGTCCCGACATGGCAGAAGAGGCTGTGGACTCCGCTATGGAGGTCATGTCTAAGTCTGCACAAGAGGCTAAGGAAACTGTTGGACGCCTGCGTGATATTGCTAAGGAGAATCCGCTGTACCTGAAGCCTATGATTGAGGCGATGGAACTGGCAGACGGTAACGTTCAGTCGTTGCAGGATCTCTTTAACTACTTCCAACAAAGCACCTCTGCTATTCACAAAGGTCTGATTGACGGTCAACCTGAGATCAGGAATGAAATCGTAGAAGGTGTGTACGGTATGCTCCGTAACGCCATGCTTGGTGCTCCCTCCACTTTCTTCAAAGTGTTCTTGGGTAACAAAGCGATGATGATGAATGAAGTCGTTACGCACATGGCAGGTGCCGCTATTCGTCTTGACGGTGCTGATATTAAACGTGGTTGGTATGCATACAACTCTATCTTGGATGGCTTTTTCAAAGGATCTAAGTACGCTGCCAAGATCATGTACAAGGCATCACGTAACGAGGACATTGTTAAGCCTCAGATGCGTAATGACATCGTTAACCGTAGCGCCCAAAAGCTAAAGGTTATGCAGTCCTTTGCTGAAGCAGCTTTTGCTGAAGGCAACGAAGGACCTATGTACTTGTATAACGTTGCAAAGAACCTGCAAGACATCAACGACCACGTACTGTCTAGGTACGGTCCTAATGCTATTGCAGCTGATGACGGATTTACTAAAGGAGTCTTCCATAACATTCGTTCCCGCTTTGAAGCGTATGACGAAGCTGTGGCAAAAGGTCTTCCTATTGACGAAGCCGTTGACGCTCGTGCTCAAGAGATCTTTAAGAGCTACTACGATGAAAACGGACTGCTGTCTAACCCTGCTGCTGAGTACATAGCCAATGATATTGGCATGAACTTGGATAGTCCTCAGACTAAGGCTATCGGAACTTTTATTAAAACTTTCCCGTTCCTTCGTCCGTTCATGTTCTTCTCCACGGCAAAGGGTAACGCAGTTCGGCAGTTTGTTGAGCATAGTCCTGTTAACATCTTTATGAAGGACTACGATAAACTGATTCTCAACACTCCTATGCGTGAGTTGACTGATCAGGAGATCGACGCAATCATGACTCCCCGTGGTTTGCCTGCTACCCGTGCAGAGTATGACGCTCTGAAATCCAAGTATATTGGTAAGGTAGCTGTTGGTACTGCGGCAATGAGTCTTACCTTCGGTATGTTCCTTCAGGGACGTATTCGTGGTAATGGTCACTTCCAAGCTAACCGTCAAAAGGTACGTCGTGCTACTAACTGGCAGCCTAAGACCTACATGGGTCTGGACGGTAAGTGGTACAGCTACGAATGGCTTGGTCCTATTGGTGACTGGGTTGCGCTCATGGCTGACGTTATGGATGCAGGTTCTAGCATCACTCAAAACGATGCAGCTAACTTGACCCGTAAAGCTGTCTTTATCTTTGCTTCTGCTCTTGGCGATCGTCAGATGTACAGCAGTCTTGAACCTTTGATGGACATGGTTGCTGGTGACATTTCTGGTGGCACCCGCTGGGCAGCTAACATGACTAGTAACCTCGCACCTCTTGGTGGTATGCGTAGGGACATGGCACGTTTGATGAACCCTGCGTTGCGTGAAGTTAATGATGACTTCCTCAGCCTGCTGCGTAATAACAACAACTGGCTTGACATGATCGACAAAGAAGGTGCTCTTCCTGAGACCTACGATTGGCTGACTGGTCACCCCGTTGGTGTTGCTGAAGATTGGAAGGTTCGTGCCTGGAACGCTTTGTCACCGATGAAAGTGTTTGAAGGTCATTCCAAGATTCCTGAGCGGCAGTATCTACAGGATATTGAATATGATGCTGTTCCTATCTTTAACAAAGGTGAGAACGGTGTTGATTTGACTCCTGATGAACGCTCTGAGTTGTACCGTATTATGGGTCAGCAAGGTACGTTTAGGAAGGCAATCAATAAAATCATGAACGAGTATCCTGCAGATGATTTCAAAACTTCTTTGAGGAAAGCACGTAGTCTTGCACCTGCTGGTGAGAAGATCCCTGCAGATAAGTGGAACTATGTATACAACCGTCTCGACATGGCAGCCCGTGCTGCTAGGGAAGAAGCATTCAACCTGATGAATGACGAGATGAAAGCAGATCTGAAAGCTAGAGAATATGCTGCAGGTGTCAACGCTCGACGTGTTGCCCGTGGTGAAGTACCTAGTGCTCTGAACATGACCAACAAATAATCCACCCATTTCCATTTAACTACTTAGCGTAATGGCTGTTAATCCAGAAGATTTTGCCAATGGCGATGGGTCAACAACCCTATTTCCATTCACATTTGAATACCTTGAGGAGTCTGACGTTAAAGTCAGCGTTGACGGCGTTGTAAAGACTCAAACTACTGACTATACTTTTGCCAACGCTACAACTATTTCATTCAACACTGCCCCTGCCTCAGGGACAGATAACGTCCGTATCTACCGTGATACGAATGTTGATGAACTGAAAGCTACATTTTTCCCTGGTTCTGCAATTCGAGCCAGTGACCTTAACGATAACCTGACTCAGAACAACTACGCTGTTCAGGAAATTAAATCTTATACTTTCGATAACGAAACCGATACCATCCATAGCAACGAAACGTGGTCCAGTAGCGATACTGAAATTGCCACTACCGCTGCTTTGGATGCTCGGTTCTGGGATCAAGATACTGACACTATTCAAAGCACTGAAACGTGGCAGGATTCTGATTCCTACATCCCTACTGCTGCTGCAGTCGATAGCTTTGTCGATGAAGTTATTACCAATGATATTGGCACTGATGGTACCGGTATCACCGTAACTGACGATGGTGATGGTACTATTACCCTTGGCCTTGCTGATGATAGTATTGATTTCAGTAAGATTAAAAATGCCGATATTATTAACGAAGCTGAGCAAGATGCTGACTCTGTAAACCCTGCAGATACTAATATCTTTACTGCATCTGCTGCAGCACGTCGTTTTGATACCCTTGTTCAAACTGGTACTCCCTCTGGCTCTGCCTGGGAAACTGGTAAGACTTGGTATCAAAATGACGAGGATAAAACTGTCTACGTTTGGACTGGTTCTGAATGGGAAGCTATCACTTCTGGTGGTGCCTTCACTCGTCTTGATCAAGTCATCTATGTTGATGCTACTAACGGTGATGACAACAATAATGGTCACCGTATTAGTACTCCTAAGAAGACCATTAAGTCTGCACTGGCTGCTATTAACTCCGATGCAACTTACGGAGACGGTAGCACCATTCTAGTTGCCCCTGGTGTCTACAAAGAGACTGCACCTCTGGACATCCAAAAGAAAGACGTTGCTATTATTGGTGCGTCTGTTCGTAACGTCATTGTGCATCCGACTCAGGCAACTGAGACCAACAGCTTGTTCCGTGTGAACAGTGGTTCCTACCTGCAAAACATGACGTTTACTGGCGTTAAGGCTAGCGGTACTCGTGGTGGCACTGGTTCTCTGTGGACTGATTCTACTTATGGTCTGCCTCCTACTCAGGGTTGGAACGTTTCGTTCTATCCTGATGCCAAGATCTATAAGTCTCCCTATATTCAGAATTGTACTAACTTCTCTGACTCGGAGATTGATAACGATGCTCTGAACTTCTACGCAGGTACTGAAGATAAGGGTCGCGCCGGTGACCTTGACTCTGCACCTACTGGTGGTGGTCTGCTGGTTAACGGTGATACCGTTCATGACGACTCTCCGCTGCGTTCTATGGTGGCTGACAGCTACACGCACGTTGGTCTGGATGGTCCTGGTATCTTTGTGACGAACAACGGCTACTGCCAAGTCACAAGCTCCTATGCCTTCTTCAACCACTTCCACATTGCTTGTATCAATGGTGGTCAGGCAAACCTGGCAGCATCTACTACTGACTTTGGTCGCTACTCTCTGATTGCTGACGGTCGTTCGACTTCTGCAGTCTTCACTGCTACCACGTCTGCTACTGCTTCCAGCGGTGCTACTACGTTTACCATCGGTGCTCCTACAGCTGCCTCTGGCTGGTTCGGTTCTGCTACCCGTCCTCAAGACAACATGCTTGTGGATATTGGTGGTAACACTTATCCGGTTTTGTCTTCTGTAGCTAATGGTAGTGGTTGGGATGTGACGATTAGCCGTCCTGACACTGGTGACCGTACTCAAAACCTTGGTCTTAACGGTACTGTTGCTAGCGGTTCTGCTGTTTCGTTCTTCCTTCGTTCTATGGTCGCTTCTAGCGGTCACACGATGGAGTACGTTGGTTCTGGTACTGACTACCGTGCGCTGCCTGAGAACGGTGGTGTGCCTGTTGATGCCAACCAAGTTGTTGAGCGTAACAACGGTAAAGTCTGGGCAGCTATCACTGACCACAACGGTACGTTCAAAGTTGGTGACACCTTTGAGGTTAACCAGCAGACCGGTTTTGTTAATATCCCAGCCGGTGCACTGTCGGTCTCTAAACTGCTTGCTGACCTGGATGTTAACGGCAAGTCTATTGTTACTAATACTACCAATGAGGACATCGTTCTTAACCCGAACGGTACTGGTGTAGTTAACGTCAGCACTAGCCGTATTACTAACGTTGTTGATCCTACTGGTGCACAAGACGCAGCTACTAAGAATTACGTTGATACCGAGATTGACGATCTTACTACGTCAAGCACTGCTGAGCTGAACATCCTTGATGGTGCAACGCTTAACACCAGTGAGCTGAACATTCTTGACGGTGCGACTCTGGACACTAATGAGCTGAACCAACTGGATGGTGCGTCTCTGACTGACAATCCTACTTGGACTTCTACTACTCAGTTTCCCAGTGCTGCATCTATTAACACTCGGTTCCTTGGGTTGCTAAATGCTCTTGGTGGTTTTGTTGCTATTGCTGATGAAAACAGCTTCCCGAACGACAACCCTGATCCTTCGGATGGTGCTGGTACTGTTGTGTCAATTGCCGATGCTGGTGGTATGTCCATCAATGCAAGCGGTACAGGCACGGGTCAAACCCTTGGTGGTTCTACTGTAACCATTACTGGCTTCCCTGCAAGCTTCAACAGCTCTACTCTTCCTGCTCAGCAGGGTCTGCAGGTTCAAACTACCACAACTCTTAACACCTATACCTACCACAAAGTTATCGCCCGTGATGACGATATTGTTCGTCTGAACGATGACGTTAACGACTTCTTCCAACGTTATCGTTTTGGTGCCTCTAACCCTACTACCGACAACGATGCTGGTGACCTGTTCTTTAACACGGGTTCCGGTACGATGCTGGTGTGGGATACTTCGGGTGCTACTGCCGAATGGAAAGAAGTTCAGTCTATTGGTGAGTTCTTTGTCATTCCTGCTAGCGAGTTTCCAACTTGGAACGGTACTATCAATGACATCACTATTACCAATGCACCTGCCAATGCTTCACAGATTATTCTGTCTATCAATGGTGTAGTCCAAGAACCTAACACGGGTACTGCACGTCCTACTGACGGCTTTGCTCTTGATGGTTCTGTTATTCGACTGTCTGATGCACCTGCAACTGGTTCAGAAGCTTGGGGCGTGATCATCGGTTCTACCGTTAACATTGGTGAACCCAGTGCAAACACGGTGAGCAGCGCAAAGATCGTTGACGGAGCCGTGATTGAAGCAAAGCTTGGTACGGGTTCTGTGACAAGTGGGAAGATTGGTGCGGACGCTGTAAACGGCGACAAGATTGCCGACGATTCTATCGACTCCGAACATTACGTTGACGGGTCTATTGATACGGCACACATCGCTGATGATGCAGTCGATGGTACTAAGCTGGCTGACACCGCTGTAACCGCTGGTAGCTACACCTTTGCCAACATTACTGTTGACGCTCAAGGACGTTTGACTGCTGCTTCTAGCGGCACTATTTCGTCTGACGCAATTACTGAAGGCAATACTTCAGTTGAAGTTGTTGATACTGGCAGTGACGGTGAAGTCCGGTTGACGACTGAAGGCACTCGTGCGGTAACGGTTGACTCAAGTCAGAGGTTGTTAGTTGGCACGTCTACAACAACACTAAATCATCCAATACAAGTTGTTGGAGCTTCTGATGCAAATGCTATTGCCATTATTGGCAGGGCTTCAGATGATATTGGAGAATTGACATACTATGAAAACGACCAGAGCACTGTTTTAGGAGAACTTCAATATCGTCGAGATCACCTAAATCTTAGGCATCGTGTTGGAGATATTCGTTTTGCGACTGGTGGTGTTACGGAGCGTTTCCGTTTTGGTACAGATGGTCAGCTTGGCATTGGCGGTGCAAACTACGGATCTAGCGGTCAGGTACTGACTAGCCAAGGTTCTGGCAGTGCTCCGCAGTGGGCGACTCCTGCTGGTTTAAGTTACACGCATTCCTCAGTCAGCCTTTCCGGCGGTGGCACTACTTTTACTGGTTTACCGTCTGGGTTAAATCAACTTACGTTTACATTCCATAACGTGTCTTGGTCTACCAGTGTAGTTGATATTAACTGGCGCTTAGGTCATAGCGGTAGCATACAAACCAGCGGTTACTATTTCCTTGAAGGCTATCAAGGTGTTAGCAACTCCGCTACTTACCGTACCAATCAAAGTAGTTTCTTTACTAATGATTGGACTAACGCTGCATCCCTGCTAACTGGACGTATTCAGTTAAATAGAGTTAGTGGCAATATCTGGGAATATCTTGGTGAATGGTCTGAAGAAGGCGACGCCAATGCTGGTATTCTTAAAGGTTGGGTAAACCTTGGTGGTGCTTTGGATCGCATTCAAATGTTCCCGTCTACTGGTACTTGGGATAGCGGCAGTGCCGCTGTTATTTATCTTAGCTAATTATGTCAATTCAAGAAATTAACGTACAAACTGGTGAAGTAACCGTCGTAGAATTAACTGCTGAAGAAATTGCTGCTAAAGAGTCTTTTGTTCAAAATGAACTACCAATTCGGCAGCAAGAAGCACTTCGTCGTGAACGCAACCGCCTTCTAGCCGAAACCGATTATCTTGCCCTTGCTGACTCAACCCTCACCGATGAGATGAGGGCGTACCGCCAAGCGTTGCGCGACCTTCCGGCAAACACTGCTGACCCTGCCAACGTAGTTTGGCCCACTAAACCTAACTAACTATGGCACTAACACAAGTAAAATCTGGCGGCATCGCAACAGGTGCCGTCACCGCAACACAGATTGCTACCGGTGCAGTCACTGCTAACGATCTAGAAGATTCAGGTGTAACAGCCGGAACCTATGGCAGCTCGTCTGCTATTCCGGCGATCACCGTTGATGCAAAAGGCAGGATCACTTCTGCCTCTACCAACAGCGTCACCCAAGTCGGTGGCGCTAATGGCGTTGACTTTAACGACAGCGTTAAGGCACGGTTTGGCACCGACAATGACCTGCAGGTGTATCACGACGGAACTAGCGCGTTTGTTGCAGCTGATGACGTAAGAATTACGAACAATGCTGTAACGGAGACGATGGGCAAGTTCCTTGCAAATGGAGCTGCCAGTCTTTATTACGACAACTCTAAGAAGCTAGACACCACCTCCACCGGCATCAACGTAACCGGCACGGTAAATTGCGATGGGTTGGCTAACGGCGGAACCAGCACTTTTAGTGGAGATGCCACTTTTAGTGGCGGTGCGGGAGCTGTAAGTATCAGCTCTAATAGTGACATTCGTTTTGTTGATAGTCCCGCCTGGACTGGAAACACGGGGAGTAATGCCAAAATACAACAGCACGGAGGTTACCTATATATTGTCGGTGGTTCAAACGGAATTATCTTCCGTGAAGACGGCACAGATCGTTGCAGAGTGGACGCTGATGGTCATTTCCGCCCCGCCACTAACAACACCTACGACCTAGGCACTTCCGCTAACCGCTGGCGCAACGTCTACACCAACGACCTCAACCTCAGCAACGAAGGCGGCACTAACGATGTCGATGGCACCTGGGGTTCCTGGACTATTCAGGAAGGCGAGGATGACCTGTTCCTGCTGAATCGGCGGAACGGGAAGAAGTACAAATTTAACCTTTCGGAGGTCAACTGATTATGGCAATTTACACTGGAACTAACTGGGGCGATCCGCCGGAAGGTACTATTCTTCAATACAGGCAGCAAAGCTCAAACAGCAACTGGACGAATTCCAGCACTCAAAACTGGTTTGAAGTTCTTAACTATACAATTACGCCTAAATTCTCAACTAGCAAAATCCTGATTATGGCTAGTATTTGTGGTGGTTTTGGCAACTGTGAAAACAGCTGCATGAAAGTTGTAAGAAACAGCACCGATATTTTTACAGGAACCGGTGGTGGCAGAAACTGTGCAATTGGTCAAGCTGCGGTTAGTGATTTTTCTCTTCGACACCGTCTAAGCAATAGTAACTACCAATGCGTCGATAGTCCTAACACAACAAGCACTGTAACTTATAGGATCTATCTTTCTACTAGAAGCGACGACGGAAACAAAAGCTGGAGGTTTAATCAACCGTGGGACACCAATAGCGACGGCTACAACTACCACGGCCATAGCGTAATTACCCTTTTGGAGATTGCACAATGACTTACGTTAATTGTTACAACCATGACGCTTTGGTAGAAGTACTTCCAGAAGCAGTGTTTCGGATGCACAACGACGACCTTGATCAAATTGAATGGGGTCGTGTAGTTGATGAGCACATCGTTTTCGACGACGAAGCAGAAGTACCCACTTTTGATAAGGATGCTGTGTTTGCTCGTGCTCAAGAAATTGAGTCTGGCAAACCAATGGAATATCTACGCGCAGAACGCGACCGCAGACTTGCCGAAGTTGATTGGTACGTTGCCGCTGACCGGACACCTACTGCTGAACAACTTGCTTACCGCCAGGCACTCCGCGATCTACCGGCTAACACCACTGATCCGGCTAACCCGGTTTGGCCTACTAAACCGTAAACCTTTACCCCTTTAGAACAATGATTGCACTTATCCGTCCCGTTCTTATGTCGTTCCTTAACAGCGACAAAGTGAAGCGATTGATTGTTGACCTGCTCCGCAAACTGGCTGAGCAATCTGATAACACTGTTGATGACCAAGCCGTTGATTTCATCGAGCGTGGTCTCTTTGGTGATAAGTAATGGACTTGGGAGCACCGCCGGTACTGCCGGTTCTACGGCTCCCTGAGGCGCCTTTACTACCCCGTCCGGTACTGGAGGTACCACGAGCCACTTTACCCACCTACAAGCCGCTTGTAGTGCCTCCTAACGACTGGACGCCGTATC
>BCSF01000320.1_pt1 | contig 20097 bp, 24 predicted proteins | sample 1016431 | NCBI WGS metagenome assembly BCSF01 (sample SAMD00045685;SAMD00045686;SAMD00045687;SAMD00045688;SAMD00045689;SAMD00045690;SAMD00045691;SAMD00045692;SAMD00045684;SAMD00045690;SAMD00045691;SAMD00045692;SAMD00045684;SAMD00045685;SAMD00045686;SAMD00045687;SAMD00045688;SAMD00045689, study...
TAACTGGAGATCTTACAGTATCAGGTGATGATATTACTATGGGTACAAATACTGCAGGTAATTTATTAATTGCAGATGGTACAAACTTTAATTCAGTAGCAGTAGGTTCATTATCAGAAATATCTACAGTAGCTGATGATGATGTATTTTTAGCAGTAGATACTTCAGGTGGTGGACTTAAAAAAATTGCAAGATCAGCAGTAGTTTCAGGGCTTGCTACATCTTCTGCAATATCAAATGTTGCAGATGATAGCACACCTCAATTAGGTGGTAATCTTGACATGAATGGTAATGATATTGTTACTACATCTAATGCAGATATTGAATTAGCACCAAATGGCACAGGACATGTAACTATTAAAGGTAATACTAATCAAGGTACTCTTCAACTTAATTGTGAAAATAATTCTCATGGCCAACAAATAGTAGCTGCACCACACTCAGAAAGTGCTAATAATGTTTTAACACTACCTAGTACTGGTGGCGATGCTAGGTTAGTATCAACAGCTTCAACTGCTACACTAACAAATAAAACATTAACTTCACCAAAAATAAATGAAGATGTAGCAGTAACTTCAACAGCTACAGAGTTAAATTTATTAGATGGTGTAACAGCAACTACAACTGAATTAAACTTAATTGATGGTGGTTCTACAATAGGAACTACAGCAATTGCAGATGGTGATGGTATAATTCACAATGATGGTGGCACTATGAAAGTTACTAGTGCTGCAACATTTAAAACATATTTTACAAGTGGGGTATCTTCAGCAGCAGATGACTTAACAGCTGGTGATGCAGCAGTTAATTTAACAACTACTTCTGGAAATATTACTATTGATGCACAAGCTGGTGATTCAGATATTATATTTAAAGGAACAGATAGTTCTACGGATATAACTGCATTAACATTAGATATGTCAGATGCAGGTACAGCTGTATTTAATCATGATATTAAAATTGCTGATGATGGTCAAATAGGTTCTGCTTCAGCAGCAGATGCTATGATTATATCTTCAGGGGGTATAGTAACATTTAAAGATGATATTTTAATCAAAGATGGTGGAACAATTGGTGCTGCTTCAGATGCAGATTCTATAACTATCGCATCAAATGGTGTTGTTACATTTTCACAAGCACCAGTATTTCCAGATGGAAGTATAGCAATAGCAGATTTAGATATTGATGGTGGTACAGATATTGGTGCTGATATAGCAGACGCAGATTTATTTATTATAGATGATGGAGCAGGGGGAACTAATAGAAAAGTAGCTGCTTCAAGAATTAAAACTTATGTTGGTGGTGGTACTTCTTGGCAAGCAGTTAAAACATCAAACTTTACAGCATCAGCTGGCCAAGGTGTATTTTGTAATACAACTGGTGGTGCATTTACTTTAACTCTACCTGCCTCACCTACTATTGGTGATGAAGTTTCGTTTGTAGATTATGCAGGAACTTTTGACACTAATAATTTAACTATTGGTAGAAACAGCTCTAAAATACATGGAGCAGATGAGGATTTAACTATTGCAGTAGAAAGATCAGCAAATACATTAGTATTTACAGATTCAACTCAAGGTTGGTTGTTAAAAAGTAAATAATGGCTAAGTATTCAACTATACATGGCACAACTGTTCGTAACAGTGCTGGAAATTTATCTGGTGCTCAAGAAGGTGAATTATTTTATGATACCACAAACTTAGATTTTAAATACCAATATCCTAATGTAACTTCAGTTGGTTCTTGGAGAACTGGCAATGATATGAACACAGGTAGAGGGTATGGAGCTGGTGCTGGTACTCAAACAGCAGGTCTTGCTTTTAATGGAGAAGCACCACCAGATACAGCAAAAACAGAACAGTACGATGGAATAAGTTGGACTGAAGTTGGTGATATGAATATTGCTAGACAGCAGTTAGCAGGTAATGGAACTCAAACATCAGCTTTAGGTTATGGTGGAATACAACCTACGGATTATGTTGATACAGAATCATGGAATGGATCTTCCTGGACTGAAACAACTAATCTTAATACTGGTAGGTATGGCCCTGGAGCTGGAACAGGGGTTAGTAATACATCTGCTTTATTTTCAGGAGGTAGAGCTTCAGGTGGTAGTAATTCTGCATTAGTAGAAAGTTTTGATGGTAGTAGCTGGACAGAAGTATCAGATTTAAATACTGCTAGATATGCTACTTCAGGATTTGGTACTGTAACATCTACATTAGCTTTTGGTGGGCAAAGCACAGCAACAGAATCATGGAATGGGTCTTCTTGGACTACTGTAACTGCTTTAAATACTGAAAGACAACATCCAGGAGCTGGTGGAACAGATAATACATCTGGATTAGCTTTTGGAGGTGGGCCTCCTCATATAACTAATACAGAACTTTGGAATGGTAGTAGTTGGACTGAAACAGGTGATCTTAGTGTAGCTAGATATGGTTTAGATGGAGGAGGAATTAAGACAGCAGCATTAGCTTTTGGAGGTTTTATACCTGGAGGCACTACGGCTTCTACAGAAGAATTTACAGGTGCAGGTGCAGATATTGGAGTATGGGCTACTCAAAATAGTTTAAACACTGCAAGAAATAATATATCAGGAGCAACAGCAGGAACAACAACAGCTACTATAGCTTTTGGTGGGTTTGCACCTCCTCATGTAGCAGAAACAGAAAGCTGGGATGGTTCAAGTTGGACTGCAGTTTCAGGAGGAGATATAAATACTGCAAGAAATAATGGAGCTGGGTCAGGAACAAGCACATCTGCTTTACTAAGTGGTGGTTACTACGGAACTAATGCAACAAATATAGTAGAAAGTTGGAGTGGTTCTAGTTGGACAGAAATAACTGATTTTAACACAACAAGAAATGGTTTAGGAGGAGTTGGTGCAAGTAATACTTCAACTCTTGTTTTTGGTGGTGAGAGTGACCCTAACGCAGCTCACGATGAAACAGAATTATGGAATGGATCTTCTTGGACAGAAGTAGGAGATTTAAATACTGGAAGAGATCAAATATACGGAGGTATGGGAACAGCAACAGCTGCTTTAGTAGCTGCTGGAAATTCAGATCCAAGTCCTGCAACTCAATTAGATGTAGTTGAAAGTTGGAATGGAACTAGTTGGACTGAAGTAAATGATATAAATACAGCAAGAAAAGGTTTAGCTGCAGCAGGTTCAACTAACGTAAATAGTATAATTTTTGGTGGAAGAGAACCTAGTGTTACAACTAAAACAGAATTATGGAATGGTAGTTCATGGGTTGAAACTAGTGATATGAATGTACAACAATCTCTACAAGCAGCATCAGGAACAAGTGCTTCTGCTCTTTCTTTTGGAGGTTATGATGGAACCAGTCCAGGAAATACAGCAGACACAGAACTATGGAGTGGAAGTTCAACAACAACTAAAGTATTAACAGATTAATAAGGAGAATAGTAAATGGCAAATACATATCAATATTGTGTAGCAACAAACTGGGGTAAAGGTTTTATTGACCATGGAGAGTCATGGAGAATAACATTTAAAGGTTATCCTGGAAATGTTTGGCAAGTTCCTGCATATAACAAGTATGCTAATCTTTGGATAGCAAAAGTTGCTGGAACAATTAAAACAAAAGATGAGGCACAAACAATTGTTACAGCAGAAGTTAATGCTGCTAAAACAGCATGGGATAATAACAATGTTTCAGGTGAATCATCTGATGAAAAAATTGACAGACTAGGTGATAGACCTACAGATATTACATTAGAGGCATAGAATTTAGAAATTAATTATGGCATCATATAAAGAAATACACGGAACAAATATTCAAGTAGTAGCATCAGATCCATCTAATCCAATTGATGGACAAGTTTGGTACAACTCAACAAGTAAAATTTTAAAAGGATTTAAAAGTGTACCTGCTTCTTGGGCTTCAGGTGGTAATATTAATACTGCTAGAGGACAAGTAGCTGGGGCTGGAACACAAACAGCAGCTTTAGGTTTTGGAGGATACTCATCTACTGGCCCTGTAGCTTTAACAGAATCATATAATGGATCTTCGTGGACTGAAGTAGGAGATATAATTACTGCTAGAAGACTTGCAGCTGGAGGTGGAACACAAACAGCAGCGATCATGGCTGGTGGGCATGAACCACCACCTACGGCTTATACAGAGACATGGAATGGTAGTAGCTGGACTGAGGTTGCAGATTTAAATACTGCAAGAAGACAGCTTACAGGAGATGGAACTACAACTTCTTTTTTAGCTTTTGGAGGAGAACCACCTCAAACAACATCTGGTGATTTAACAGAATCATGGAATGGTAGTGGCTGGACTGAGGTTGCAGATTTAAATACAAGAAGATCTAATGCTGGTGCAGCTGGAGCTAGTAATACTTCATCATTATGTTTTGGTGGAGTTAAATTTAATCCTGGTGGTGATCCACCATCTGGAGGAGCTCATAATGAAAGTTGGAATGGTAGTAGTTGGACAGAACTCGCAGACTTGAATAGTCCTAGATATGGAACTACTGGTGCTGGAATTGCAACAGCAGCTTTAGCTATAGGTGGTACGCAAGATCCACCTGTTGTAGCAATTACTGAAACATGGAATGGAACTGCTTGGACAGAAACAGCCGATCTATCTACAGCTAGAGATATGGGAAATGCTGGTGCAGGAACTAATACAGTAGGTTTAGCTTTTGGTGGATTTGAACCATCACGATCAGTTAAAACAGAAGAATTTAGTGGTGGTGGCCCATCAACAGTAACATTTTCTACGGATTAATATACTTTAATGGCACGGAAGTTTAAAGATTTTGTTGAAAGACCAAAACCTAGAAGACGACCACGAGTACATAAGAAATCAAAAAATAAACAGGAGAAGCGTAGCTTCAAGAAATACAATAGACAGGGGAGATAAATATGGCACTAACAGACGCACCTAATACTATGACTTTACCAGAGGGTGCATTGCAACCAACTACAACAGAACAAGCAGGTAGTCGTAAGGTTATTTCTGTAATTGATACGTTATTAAATACACCAACATTACCTACAGGTACTACAGTAACACCTGCATTGCAAACTATACAGACAGGTGAAGCTATGGCTACACCAGGATTACAAGGTCAAGTAGTGGCTGCTACCCCAACAGCTGGAACTGTACCTACAATTACTCCTACAACTGTACCAGGATCTACAGCAGCAGCAGCACAACAAACTGCTACACCTGCAAGCATAACAGCAGCACAAGTAGCTGGAGCAACTCCAACTATGACAGCTGAACAAATGTCAGGGCTAACTGCACCTGCAGTAGCTGCAACAGGAACAGTAGATCCAAATGCAACTGTACAAGGACAACTAGAAAAAATTAATCAAGATATTGAAACATCGTTATCAACTGGTTCAGCTTTACCAGCATACCTAAGAGGTGTGGCTAAAGCTACTCAAACAGCTATGGCCGATAGAGGACTAAGTTCTAGTTCTATGATGGCTGAAGCATTAGCTGATGGATTATTAACTGCTTCTATACCTATCGCAAAAGCAGATGCTGATACTTATAAGCAGATGATATTTCAAAATCTTAACAATAGACAACAAGCTAATATAGCAAATGCTAATAGTTATTTCCAAATGGATATGACTAACTTGTCTAACAGACAACAAGCATCATTACAGAATTTAAATGTAAGACAATCATTCTTACTATCAGATCAAGCAGCGGCAAATGCTGCAGCACAATTTAATGCTAACAGTAAAAATCAAGTAGATCAATTCTATTCTAATTTATCACAACAAATAAATTTACAAAATGCTGCAAGAGCAGATGCCATGAATCAATTTGCAGTAGTAGAAAAAAATAAAATATCAGGTATAAATGCAGGTAATACAATTGCAGTAGAGAAAGCAAATGCAGATAGAGCACAGGTATTAAATCAATTTAATGCACAGGTAGAAAATCAAAGACAACAATTTAATCAACAAAACCAAAGAGTTATTGATCAATCAAATGTTGAATGGAGAAGAACTATTAATACTGCTAACACTACAATTACAAATGCAACTAACCAGTTAAATGCTCAAAACCTTTTAAACCTATCTAACTTTTCAATGTCAGCATTATGGCAACAGTGGAGAGATGAAGCAGCTTGGGTTAATACTTCATCAGAGAGTGAATTAAATAGAGCACATAATACTGCTATAGCTGCACTAGAAAGATCTACAGATTTAGATTTAGCAGATGCTGATAAGACATCTAAGCTATTACAATTACTTGGTAGATTTGGAATATCAATTATAACCGATTAGATTAGGAGGATTATGAGTTTTTTAGAAACAGTAACAAATATAGGCAGAGGCGTTAAAGATTTTTTTTCAAGTGACACAGTTAAAACGATAGCTGATGGTGCTAAGACAGTTTTAGATTATATGAAAGATAAAGCTGATGATGCAAAAGCAATGGGTGAATTAAAAAGTTTAGGAGATCCTAATACACAACTTGGTGGTCAAGTTCCTATAAGATTTGCTAGATCTACAGCAAAGCAACCATCGTTTAATGATATACAAGAAGCATCATTTTATAAGTACGCACAACTACAAAATACAGTAAGATATTTATATAGTCAAAAATCTAGATACAAGAGTATTGCAAAGGATAGAGCATAATGGAATTAGATAAATTAATAGAACAATTTAAAAATCAAACAATGCAAGAGCAGGGTGCTTACACTGAACCCGAAGATAATGCTTTTGATGCACCAATACCAGGACAATCATTAACAGATGAACCTGGAAATTATCCATGGGAACATGCACCACAGACAGCATCAATAGAAGAAGCAACTGATTATGTTTATGAAAGTATAATGAAACCAAAAAACATGGAAAGAATGTTTACTATGCTAAGAATGGGCATACCTATTGAAGCACTTGTTAAAGTAATTACATTCTCTGGATTCTTAGAAGGTAAGTGGACAGTTGATGTTGCAAAATTATTAGAGCCAATTGTTGCTATGATGATAACTGGTGAAGCATCATTAGCAAATATACCAGCTAAAGTTAATTTAGGTGATGCAGGTGATGAAGATTTCTTTAAAGATATGTCTGAAAGAAAGTATGATATGAAACAAAAAGAAGAACAAATTAAAAAAGAATTAGAAATGCCAGGAAATAATACTCCAGATGTAAAAGGTTTAATGGCAAAATTAGGAGAATAGTATGGGAATATTTAAAGACTTTGCAACTAGTGCAGCAGGAGATTTAACAATAGGTGCATTTGAAGGGCTTGAAGCTGCAGCACAAAAAGATGTAGTAGTAAATGCTACTTCATCAAATAATGCATTAACTAGAGAAAATGAAGCATATAATATAACAGAACAAGCATTTAAAAATAAAGCAGAGATAGCAAATATTCTTGCAGCAAATCCAGATGCATTTGGTTTAACTAACCAAGAAGGTTTAAGTATAGAACAAGTAGCAGATAGATTTTCTAATTACATGTTTTTACAAAATAGAAGTATCTTTGAAGATAAAGATATGAATAAAGTAAAATTAAATGTTGCTAAGTTTATGGCACAAGAGCCAGGCAAAGGCTTTACTATATATGACCCATACATATCTGGTGAAGATAGATTTAAACAAGAACAAGAATTACATCAAGCTAGAATATCAGAAATAACAAAGATGCCTAAAGCAGATAAGTTGTTAATGAAATTACAAAAAGCTGAAGAAGGTGTAGCTACACCAGAGTCAATTACAGATGAACTTACTAAAGTTGCAGCACTAACTGCTAAAGGTTATGGTATATTAAACACATACCCTACATCAGAAGCAGGTATGAAAAATTTACAATTTGTACAGGTTAATCTTATAACAGCAAATGCAAAAGCACAATTCCCAGATGATGCTAACGCAAGGGCAGAGTTTATAAATCAAAGACTTTATAACAATAATATTGATCCTACTGATGGTATTATGTATACTAATAACATGAATTATAAAATAATGTCAGATGTTATATCAGCACAGGGTGGTGTAATAGCTAGTGAAATGTTGCAATTAACTAATGCTATTGCAGGAGCAAAAAGTGATGAAGAAAGAAAACAACTTAATGATAAGCTAAATCAAATAGTTTTAGAACAACATAAAACTATGGATACTTATAGTAAATCAGCAGGAACACTAATGGCTGGTCAGAATAGAAGTGATATATTCCCTAGTGAAAAAGAAACAGGAGCAGTACCATTACCATTAGCTGCAGAAGGATATGTACCTACTATAAATAACGAAGGTGATTTAGTTATTGATTTAGCTAATGGAAATAGACAAACACTTCCATTAGAAGTATTAATTGACTCTCCAGAGAGTATCAAATTATTACCTATAGAAGCACAAAATTATGTAAATACAATTAAAAATACATTATTTATAGATGGTGAAATGATGAAACCAACTAGACAAATGTTTGAAGATGGTGCAGCAGGAGATAAAGCATTTAGAGATTTCTTAGGAATATATAATTCTTTAAATATAGAGGATAGAGATATGTCATTAGAAGGAACTGGAGTATCTGACATGGATCCTTTAAGTGAAAAAGAAAAAATTAGAAAGGACTTTGAAAAAGAAAAAGCATCCTTCAAAGATGCAGATATTACTAAATTAAAAAAGGATACACAAACTGGTAATGATATAAAGATAGAAGAGTTAGCACCAGCAAATACTGTAATACCTAAAAAGAAACCAGATCAACCAGATCAGCCAAAAGAAAAATCTTTATCAGATAAGATACAAGAAGATTTCCCTAATGCTAATGTAGGTATAAGTGGTGGTGATGTAAATGTAGAAGAGGGTACTAAAAAGAAAACTGATACACAAATTCAAACTGAAGATGTATTTGAAGGGTCTGGTGTAGAGCCAATGTTCCAATCAGCTAGGTTTAAATTTAGAAATATAGATCAAGGTTATCTTGTTGATCAATGGAGTATAATTATTAAACCGAAGGTACATGATAAAAAAACTTAAAGCAAATAAAGATTTAAATTTAAGATTTAATAATGCTATTCCTGCAGATGCAGCTAAACAAATAGATTTAGTTGCAAGTGCATTTGATGGAGACAATAACTTTAGTAAAGATCAGATAACAGAAATACTTGGTGCAATTGGATTTATTGAATCAGATGGTTATAAATATAAAAAACAAGGTCTTAACAGAATTGATGATGGAAAAGGTGTTGCTAGATCATACTGGCAAGTAGAACCTTCTACAGCAGAAAGTATATTAGATGAAAATTTAAATGTTATGAAGGGTGGTGGAAACCCATTCCTCGGTGCAAATTTTGAAAAATTATTTAGAAGTAAATATGCAGATCAAATAGGTAGTGGAACTGCCTTAGAATACTTTGCAAAATTAAATAGAAAAGAACTAAGTGATTTATTATTAAAAGATGGTTTATTTGCAGCATCAATGGCTGCCCACAAAGTAGTAACAACATTTGATCCCTTTAATTCTAAAGGAGCCTAATGGACATACAGACTATTAATCAGGAAGAGTTTGATAAACTCCATCCTGCGATGAAGGAGTATCTTAAAGCTGGTATAGACACTAACCGATATGGTAGTGAACTTGTCACAGAAAAGAACTTCTTTAATATGAATTTATTTAATAGTGATCCAGAAGAATTAGATCCTAGTTTACCCACAAGAACTGAGAACGCTAGAAACAAACCTAATTATTTTTTTGCAGGTGTTAAATCTGGTTTATCACATGGTGCAGAATTAATAGGTAGTATACCTGGTGGTCTAGATAGATTCTATGATTGGGGTAGAACTACTTTAGGGTTTGAACCTACAGAAGATAGTATCTTTGACTATGCTGAAGATTATTTAAAAGATATTGCACATGGTATTGGGCCAGAATATGATAAAGATTTTATAAAGCCAGAAGGATTTAGTGAAAAGTTTTGGTATGGTTTAGGTATGGCAATACCTACAGTATTAACTTATCATCCTTTTATTAGAGGTACAGCTAAAGCAGGACAAGCATTACAAGCTGTAAGAGGTGTAGGTAAAACAGCTAGAGGAATTAGAGGTACAGGTAGATTTTTATCTGCTGGTGGATCATTACCTGCAGGTATAGCTATTACTGATATTACTCGTGAGATTGATGATGGTAGTTTAGCAGATATTGCAACTGCTGGTGCATATGGTTATGGTACTGGTAAGATATTAAATATTGCAAACAAATTAAATATAGTTCCTAGAATGGCAGTGTTAGGATCTACAGGATATCTAAGTGCAGGATGGGAAGCTAACCAAGATGATAGATTAGCATCTGCTGCAGTGTGGGGATTACTAGGTATACTAGGGCCAATGGCTGAAGGTAAACCCATTAAAAGAGAATTAACTAATTTAGAAATTCAAACTAAAGAATTACTAGGTATGCAGGATAAACCTGTATTACTTAAAGATAAGATTAATGATAAGATAATAGATATTAAAGATGCTAAGAAAAACTTTGAAGACAACCCTGCACCTACAGAAAAAGGTTTAATACAACAAAGAAAAAATATAGATAAACTAGAATCTGAATTAATAGCTTTAGAAAAAACAGATGCTAAACTTAGAGATGAGCCTGTTAGAGGTGTATTAGCTGAGAAGATGTATGAGGTTGATCTTGTAATATCTCAACACAAACAAATATTAAAAGACTCTGAAGCAGCAATTAAGTTTGAAACAGAAAATGCTAAGAGAATAGAAGAGGGTAAAGAACCTTTACCTACTCCAGAGAATCTAAGAGATAGTATTAAAACACCAGAAGAAGTACAGAAAGTACAAAAGTTTATAAAGGATTTAACAGCAGAGAATCAAGCATACGGAAAGATAATCTGGACAGATACTAATTTTAATCAAGCTATATTTGGTTTTGATAGAAGAGCACCTGACTTATTTAAGCAAGATGTATACAAGTCAGATGGTAGTGCTAAGTATAAAGATATGAAAGATCAGGTTTTTCCTGATTTCTTAACTTTCTTAGAAGGTCAACAAACAACTGGTGCTAGTATGTTAGTGCCTGCTAAGTTTATAGATAACCCAGTTGTTAAATATATAAATGACCAGATAGCTATCCAAAAATTAAAGGTAGAAACACAAGCTGAGATGATAGCTTATGATCCTTTGTTTGCTGCAGATAAAGTATTTGCACCTGGTAAGAAACAACTAGATACTAAAGGTGATTACTTAATGAGACTACAAGGTGCAGCTGAAGCTGTAAGACTTGTAGGTATGAGAAAGATTAGAAGTGATGGCGGTGGATTAACTAAGTTTAGTTTATTAAGACAGAAAGATCCTATTAAAACTAAAAAGATTGTAGACACTGCATTTAGAATAGAATTAGATAAACTTAAAGAAGCTAAAAAAAGTGGTGAAAATTATTCTACTAGAATAAATCCAAATGAAAATCTTAAAAGACAAACTAAAAAAGATTTAACACCAGATGAAATTAGAAGAATAGAAGAACTACAGCAAGTAAGAAATGAAAATAATAAAACAGAAATTGATGCTGAGATAAACAATATAATTGGCATAGATCCATTCTTACCTAAAAAAGAAGGTGGATTTAAATACGAAATAACTGATGCAGAACTACAAAGTAAATATAAATTTGACAATGAACAAATTACAATTTACAGAGAGATAAGAGGTATTGCAGATAAAGTTGTAGATGTTTATAATAAAGCTGTAAAAGAAAATAAAGTAGAAGGCTTAGAAGTAATAGAAAAAGTACCTAACTATATACCCCACATATTCCAAGGTGATTTCTTTGTATCTGTGTATAAATGGAAAGGTAATAAAAAAGGTTACAGTAGAATAGATGCACCAGGTGCAGGTAATAAAGCATCAGCTAACTCACTATTAAAATATTTAAAAGAAGATTATAATGCAATAGATGTTACAGATGCTACATTAACTGGTAAATGATTTAACAACAGAAAAAGATTATCGTCTGATTATGTTGTAGAGATTATAAAAAGAGATAGAGATAAAGCTGGTTCAGAAGCATTTAATGCTTTTAATGAATTATTTAAAAGGTTTGATCTTACAGATACTGCATTTCTACAGGCACAAGAGGCAATGAATTTTGCTAGAAAACAAACTGGATTTAAAAAGTTTTCATTAAAGCGTCAAGGTGTAGATGGATATCTTGGTAGTGAGTTAAACGCAAGACAAGAGTTTATTAGAAAAATACCAGGACTAACTGCACTATCAGAAAAGAATTTATCTACAAGACAAACAGCTGAGTTTGAAACTGCTATGCTACAGTACCTACAAGGTGGGTTAGAAGCAGCAAGTAGAATTGAGTTTAATGCTAAGATGGGTAAAGTATTAAATGAACCTTTATCTGTATCAGATGGTAAAGGTGGTTTAAAGAAAACTACTCTTAGTAGAGATTATCCAGTAGCATCTAAAGTAGCAGAGGCATTAAAAGATAATGCATTTGGTCAGCTTACAGGAAACAAATTTATAGAGAAGATGTCAGAATTAGGTTCTGACTTTATAGGTAAATCTGGTTTAACTAAGATACTTGGGGGTGCAAACCAAGTAACTCTTAATGCTAAACTATTGTTTGGTAACATGAGATTTTTATTATCTCAAGTATTCCAACCATATCATATGATAGCACCAAGACTATTTGATTTACAGTATTCTGGTTTTGATAAAGGTAAAGTAGCTAAAGCACAGATTAAAGCATTTAAAGATTTACTAATGCCAGATGCAGAAATAAAAACTGTAATCGAATACATGTATAAAAATGGTGTAGTAGATCAAAAGTTTTTAAACGAAGCTGCTGCAGATATAAAAGGTTTATCGCCTAAGTTACAATTACCAGGTAAAACTTTAAAAGATCCTGCAGGTAGAAGAGTATTTGATTTTGGTAAATTATTAAAGATTATAACTCTACAAGATTTTGCAGGTAAAGCAGAGCAAGTTAGTAGATTAAATGCATCATTAATGTTTTATAATTTCTTTAGAGAATCTGGTGTACCTAAAGAAAAAGCATTAGAGTTTTCTGCATACCAGACTAATAAATATATGGTTGAGTATAATTACTTAGAGCAACCTGGTATTTATGGATCTAGAGGTATGGGTGCATTAGGTAAACCTTTTGGTTTGTTTAAAACGTTCCAACATAACTACCTAGCACAGTTAGCAACCTATGTAACTAAGGCTAGTGAAACTGGCAATGTTGCAGGATTAGTTGGTTTTATGACACAGATGATATTTTCTGCAGGTGTATTTGGTTTAATAGGTTATGAATCAGCAGAAAGAATACTTAGAGTATTATCACCTACAGTAGAAAAATATACAGGTAAACCATTACCATCATTTACAGAAACAATATTAACAAGTAGTCTACCAGAAGTATTTAAATATGGTGCACCATCATCAGCTTTAGGTATAGATTTAACAGCTACACTAGCAGCACCAGGGGTAAACATTGGTGATCTTGTAAGTGTACCTGCATTAGATTATCTTGGACTAAATCCTTTAAATGGTTTTGCACAAGGTAAAGGTAGAGGTATTATACCTACAGGATATAACGCATTAATAACAGCTATGGCTAGTGATAGTTCTGAAGAAAAGCGAGAGGCTGCTGTTAGATTTTATTCTGCTATAGCACCTAGTTCTATGCAAGGTTATATAGAGCAGTACTATAATGAATTACCTTTAGAGTATTGGAAGTATTGGTCACCATCTAAAGAATTTAAAGATGCACATGCAAATGGTGTATATGAAAATAAAATTACACAAGATCCTTTTAAAAGAGGTAGAGGTGAAATAAAAAGAACATTCCAAGATTGGAGAGCAAGAACATTTGCATCTTACTCATTAGAAGAGAAAGAAGCACTTAAAGTTGTATACATAACTACAAGATTAAAAAGAAATCTTAGAGATGATATAAGTGGTTATTTAACTGCAGGTGCACAACACTTAATGAAAGAAGGATTTATACCTTTGTATATTGTAGACAGACTAAAAAATTACGGATTAAGTTTTGATCAGATATATGAAAGAGTAACAAACAGAGCAGATCTAATGAACACAACAATACTAGATAGATTAATTAAAAAAACAAATGCTATGCAACACAACGAAAGAGTGAATAAGTTAAGAAATATGGCAATCTCTCGTGGGTTTAATTTCGAGGGATAATGGCTAAACAACCTAAAACAACCAACGAACATATCATATCATTATATGGTTATATTACAGGGTTGAAAAGGGAAGTAAGTACAATAAAGAATAATCATCTAAAGCATATACACGAGGATATAGATAAATTACACAGTAAAATAGACAAGGTATTATATGCTATACTTGGTGGTCTTGGAGCAACAATACTAACATTAATAGGTTTATTAAATTAATAGGAGTAAACATGATAGAAGAAATAAAAAACAAAGTAAAAGAATTATGGGAAAAACACTACCACTGCGTCATTAGTGCAGTTGCAGGTTTTGTCCTAGGTGCTATAATATTATAATATACATCTAAATGTCAAACCCTGAATATCAGGAAATTATCCAAGAGTACAAAGAGCAAGTTAGAATCCTCAAGCAAGAGGTGGCTGAGTTGCAGGATGCTGGTAAATCTAAAGACAGTGCCAACAAACGTACTCTGCAGAAACTAGAGCATATAACGCAGGATCTAGATGATGCAAAGAAAAAAATAAAAGAACTAGAAGAATCTAATCAACCAAATACAAAGGAGTAATAATGCCATTTGAAATGATTACAATGCTAGGATCCACTGTACTTGGTGGAGTGATGAGTATCTGGTCACAAAGCATTAAAGCAAAACAAGCAGAACAAAAGATGCTTTTACAAAGAGCAGACGTACAACAAAAAGGTTTTAAAGAAGCAAGAGAATATGAGAACGTAGGTTTTCAATGGACTAGAAGAATTATAGCTTTGATTGCTGTTTTTGCAATAGTATTACTACCAAAATTAATGCCACTAGTATCCCCAGATGTTAGTGTAATAGTAGGATACTTAGAATTTAAACCTGGATTTTTATTCTTACCAGAAAAAGAAATAATGAAATGGGTAACACTATCTTCAAATAGCTTAGTTATTACACCATTAGATACTAACTTAGTAGCAGCCATTATAGGCTTATACTTTGGTGGTTCTTTAGTTAAAAAATAATAAACTCTATGAGGTATAATGATGAATTATTACTTCACAGGAACACTAATTATATTGCTAGTATTAATGGCATTATTCTTAGAACCAGGATATAGATGAAATTTACTTTAGCATTTTTACTTTGCTCTTATGTAGCAGAGACATGCTTACCACCTCATATATGGGAAACACAATTTGATACTGAGTATGATTGTTTGATAGAAGGATATTCACAATCATTATTAAAAATACAAGAGATAGGGCCAGATGATATAAATACACATCGTATGTATATTAAGTTTGGTTGCTATGAAGATGAAGAAAATATAACTAATTTATGAAAAACCCTATAACACTAATAATATTATTACTATTACTATCTGGCTGTATGACAGCGGCAGCATTAGCAGGATCAACTCAGACTAATACCTCTGGGTCTAACACTGCTATTGAAGGTGGTTACACATCTAGTGCTACTACAACATACCAATCTGGATCTAGTTCTAATAGTACTACAACAAACAACTCAACATCTAATACAAAATCTGCACCACCAAGTGCAGGTGCACCATCGTATAATAGTATGACACAAGATGTTTGTGCTGTAGGAATGTCAATGGGTATTCAAACATTTGGTATAGGTATTAGTGGTGGAAAACATGCTATAGATAAGAATTGTGAAAGATTAAAACTTGCTAGAATACTTAATGATTTTGGTATGAAAGTTGCAGCAGTAGCTATACTATGCCAAGATGAAAGGGTATTTGAATCTATGATCCAGGCAGGTACACCTTGCCCTATAGATGGTAAGATAGGTAAAGATGCACAGGCACTGTGGTCTAAGTATGACCATGAAAGACCAGATTATGATACATATGTAAAACGTATGGAAGATAGAAAGAAAGCTGATGAAGAAGCACAAGCACAGATTACAGCAGATTTAGATGCTATGGATAAAGAAAAAGCTATAGCTGATAAAAAATTAGAAAACAAAGAAAAGATGAAAGAGTGGAAACATCCTAGATGATAGATAGATTTATATATAATTTTTTTGGTGCATTAGATAGAGTAGCTGGGTTAATAGATAAATTATTTACACCTAAAAAACAAAAGAAAAAATGACAAGAAAAACTAATACCGCATTAATTGCGTTGTTAGGCACAATTCTTATGGGTCTATCAACATGGGCCTTAGTTACAATAATAGAATTACAAACTATGGTAGCCATGATGCAACAAGAATTACTATCATTAGATAAAGTTATAGGTCGTATCTATGCACATATGGATAGGCTAACAAGTAAATGAAATGGTTAATTACATTTTTAGTATTAACCCTAGCTATTCTTGGTGCTAAAGCAGAAGAGATAACTACAGGTAATTTAATTACCAATGGTAACTTTGAAACTGGTAATGCTAATGGCTGGACTACCTCTGGTGATGTACAAGTATTAAATGATTGCTGTGAATTAAATAATGTTCCTAGTAATTATGATTTAGAATTTGGTGATAGTGGATCTATTAATCAAGACTTTGATTTAAGTTCTGATACTATTACTCAAAATATGTTGGATAATGGAATAACATTAGATTCAACTATTGAAGTACAAAATGGAGAGTGCAACGTCACTGGGTGTTGGGGTGGGCAAGGTAATGCAGATACATTTACTAACAAACTTACTATAAAAGATTCTGAAGGTAATGTACTTGCATCAAATACTAATATTAGAACTGATGTTACTGATATATATGGTGCTAATTTTACAGATAGATTAATCTATAATGGCACAGGATCATACACAGGTAACATAGATATATCTGCAATAGATGCTAATGCACCTGCAAATCTAGGTGGCCCTAACGTAGATAATGTATCTGTTACTATGACCTATGATAGTTCTGTATTAGACGATGAGATTATAGATGAGATCGGTGAAGTATTTGAAGATTTAGAAGACGTGTTTGAGTATATAGAGTTTGTTCAAATAGAAGAATTGTTTGAAGAATTTATACCATCTTTTGAAGAACCACCAATGGAAGAAGAATTATTTTTTGAGCCTATGGAAATTCAACAAGAGTTTACCATGGAAGAAGAGTCTGTGATTGAGGAAGAAATAATTGAAGAAGAGATAATAGAAGAAGAATATATAAAGGAAGAGTTTACAGAAGAAGAAGAGATAGTAGAAGAAAAACCTACACAAATGGCAGAGGAACCTAGTGAAAAAGAAGAAGAATCCAATAGCAAAACTACTGAGACTGCCAAAGTTAAGAATGAAAATAATACAAAGCAAAAAAATATACAATCGAAAGAAACAATCAAAAACAATCTCGTAAAAATTATGGACAAAGTGGATAAAGATATAAAAGATATCTCAAAGAATTTACAAATTAAAAATATTATTAAGTTAGATGCTATGGCAAGTGACCAAGTATCTCTTGATGTTTACGATATACCCTTCTATAAAAGTGAAAATATTTATTTAGACCAATTACAAATACAAGATCTTAGACAGTTATATGTAAATACAACGTTAAGTAGTTACACATCTACAGATCCTATAGCAATTGTAAATGAAAAACTAAATCAAATAAATATTAAAAAACAAAAAATACTAATAGAACTGGAGCAGTTAAAAAATGGATAAAATAAAAAATCAATTAGCAGGTGTAGCAGCATTACTTGGAGTTATCGCAGCAATAGGTGGTGGCTTTGTAAAGTATGGTGAGATTGTAACTAAACTAGATGCATTAGAAAGTGCAAGTGGTGGTAAGGATTGGTCAGCAGAAATAGCTGTACTAGAAGAAAAGGTTACAGCACTAGAGAATAAAGACACTTCTCATAACCATGACTTTGATCATACACATGATGACTCAGCTGTTAAAATACTTAATAAGGAAATAGAGTTATTAAAGATACAGATAGAAGAAATTAAAATTAATTCTTCTAATCCATTAGCTAACTAATGTATCTTAATGCTAATATCCCACCAATAGAATGTTATGTTCGTGGTAACTTTCTTAGGGATCAAAAAGATTCACACGATAAATACTTTGAATGTGTAGTATTTGGATTTACATCTATACCTAAACAAGTACCTTTGTTTCATTACATGATGACAGATGGTGGTATATGGTGGAGAGCACCTATATCAGCGTTTTGTAAAAAACCTGGTGTAAAAGAACTACCATTAAATGAATTAATGTTATGGGATTCTTTTAGTTATAACGTAAGTGTTACTAGATTTTATCAATTACAAGGATGTAAAATGATATACACATCTAGAAGACGTAAGCAAAGAGAAGGTACATACTTATTTACAATTGATTGGTGTGCAGGTGACTATAATGAATTAGATTTTGGTTATGCAGAAAAACCAGATCAACATAAATGTGGACATGTAATAGAACTAGATGATGGTAATTATGCTATACAACCAAATAATAGATTAAGAATATTTGATCCATCAATGGCAGCTGACCCTAGCAAACCATTAATACACAGATTAGTTAATACTAGAATATGGTCAGTTGAAGATACATCTAAATGGATTACTGATGAAGATCAAGAAGGAAGTTATGACTACGAATACAAGGAGTTAAAAGATGGCAAAGAAGAAAAGCACAGTAAATAAAGCAGGCAACTATACTAAACCTGGTATGAGAAAAAAAATCTTTAACAGGATAAAAGCACAGGCATCTCATGGTACAGCTGCTGGCCAATGGTCAGCAAGAAAAGCACAGGCTCTAGCTAAAGCATATAAAAAAGCAGGAGGAGGCTATAAATAGTGATAACTTTTATTAAAAAACTTTTAGGTATTAGTGACTTAGAATATAAAGTTAGACTAATTCAAAGACAAAATTACTGGAGAGATAAATATAATAGATGGTTAAGAAAATAAAAAAAGTTGCTAAAGCATTAAAAAAAGCATCTGCTTTACATAAAAAGCAAAGTAAGATTATTGAAAATCATATTAAAGAAATGAAGTCTTATGGCAAAAAAAAGAGATCCAAAAGTAGGTACAGGCAAAAAACCTAAGGGTAGTAGCAGGCGTTTATATACCGATGAGAATCCCAAGGATACAGTTTCTGTTAAATTTAGAACAAAGTCTGATATACAGGACACCTTGTCAAAGAAAAGCTTCAAGAGTAAACCTCATAATCGACAGTCTCAGATAATTAACCTTATACATCAGCGCGTTCGAGCTGCGTATCAAAATGCAAAAGACCCAGATGTTAAGAAAAGGTTGAAGACTGCTTATGACTAAGCGAAAAAGAGAAAAGAAGCGAGAAAAAAATAAAGAATGAGGAAGAAAAAGAAATGAAAGTTACAAAACGGTTCATAAAAAACTTGAAAAAAGAAGTTAGAGGTGATGATTCTTGTCCAGCTGCTACGCAAGATAAAGAATTAAGTGATTTCAACAGGGGTGTAGCAGCTTCTGATAGAAAAATAGCTTACATGCACCCAGAAGATGCCGTAAAAATACTTGAACTAGTTGAAGAAAATAAACTTTGTGGTAATTGTGCTGCTTACGATATATCAGAAAAAATGGTAGATTGTGGTGGTGCTAATGAGGAAGGCACATATGGATATTGTAAAATGCACGATTTTAGCTGCGCTGCAGAAAAAACATGTTTAACATATGCACCAGGAGGACCTAAAAGATAAAAATAACTAAAAGAAAATTAAGAATGCTCATTGAGCAAGAAATACAAGTTGTTGTTGCTGACAAAGATTCTACATTAAAAGCAGATGAACTAAAAAAATCATTGCGTGACGACCCTGCTAACAAAGATGCGTCTGAAGAAGAAATTGAAGCTGCTATAGATCAAATGACTATGGACGAAGCTAGAAAAAAGAAAAAATCAAAAAAGCGTAAAAGTCGTAAAAAGCAACAATATCAGTTATACCCGTATGTGTTTGGGTATGGAT
>BCSF01000321.1_pt1 | contig 20067 bp, 27 predicted proteins | sample 1016431 | NCBI WGS metagenome assembly BCSF01 (sample SAMD00045685;SAMD00045686;SAMD00045687;SAMD00045688;SAMD00045689;SAMD00045690;SAMD00045691;SAMD00045692;SAMD00045684;SAMD00045690;SAMD00045691;SAMD00045692;SAMD00045684;SAMD00045685;SAMD00045686;SAMD00045687;SAMD00045688;SAMD00045689, study...
GTTCTACCAACCAGTTCACTGGTGTAGAATACATCCTTGCCAATCTCTTGAACTTCATCGAGATTCAAGGTGCTACCATATCCACCCATGTGTCCACGAGCAGTGCATTCAAGCAGCTTGAAACATACTCGTCTTGAGAATGAGGGATTGCCAATAGCGAATGCTACCCTGCCCATGTCCATGTGCTCATGTGCATCCTTGACCATGATCATGAATTGATAAGCATTCTTGCCACCCTGCCGATGATTCCTAGTGCCCCATCGAGCCTGCAACCTGACACGCTTGCCTGCTTGCTCAATGTGATTGATAAGGCTTGCGATAGCGATACCGCGATTCATCATCTGCTTGGCTGATACACTAGCGATACTGGCAACATCCACGATCATATTTACGATAGGCTCGTCATGCTCCTCACTGGGTAGCAACATGTGCTCATCAACACCTGCATTGTATAGAGGCACAATCGGGAACGCTCCTACTGGTGCAGTTTCCCACACTTCCGCTTGCTCTATGCCTGAATCCTTGATCTCATGTGTCAACCCATGATTGAGCATGTCCACGCCTTCCTGCCATCCATCACGCATGAGGTCTCTCGATTCTTTCAGGCTATCAGTGCCAGTGAATCCTTTTGAGCCATCGAGTGACGAAGTCATTTCCTTCTGCACTCTAGGCGCATTCATCCATGTATCAAGCTCATGCCACTCTATGTGATATGTGTCACATGAGAAATTCTTGTTCTTATCGGAATGGTCGATGTGTTTAGTTGTGATTGCTAAGTTTTGCATTGCGTTTACCTCGCTATGTTTAAACAGTTAATTACTTGGATTCCTGATTCGCTTTCATGCGAGCCTTGCATTCCTTGCGTAGCATCTTTGCATCAGCCTCAGTCATGCCCTTGTAGAGCCTCATGTTGCGCACCTTCTCAATGCTCATACCTGCCCTGAGTAATTGTGCACCCTTGACACTGGCTCTCGGAGAGATGATGTAAGCCATTTTCTTTTCCTCCGCAATGGCTCGAACAGTGCGCACCTCATCCACCCACTTGTCATCTTGCGCAATGGCTCGCTCAATCTTCTCGTCATAGCGCATCTCAATCTCAGCGAATCTATCAAGCGTAGCACCATCAAGCTTGTTGCGCCCTATGTACTGCCTGCTTGCACCATGACCAACAGTGTTGGCTGAGGCGATAGCCTTGAAGTCCTTGTGCTTACGCACCATGCCACATGGAAATGGTGCTTCCATGCCTGCCTTCAAGTCCAGTGCCTGATTGAATGCCACAAGTGCATTAGGTGATGAAGCATCCATCTCATCGAATAGGAACACCCCACCATCCTTGAAAGCGCGGTAGAAATCAGTCGGCTTGTACTCGCCTGTGGCTGTAAGGTTGCCCATGAGTTGATGTTCCCACTTGACTGCTGAGGTTGCATAGAATGCAAGCTTCAAGGCTTTAGCCACCTGATAGCCGAGTGTGGTCTTGCCTGCTCCTGCACCACCCACAAGATACACATTCTCGCCACATGCAATGGCAGTGAGCACATCCTCAAATATCTCATGCGTTAGCTCACCAGTGAAGTCTACCCTGCCTGCATCACTATCGACAACGATTGGTCGCAGTGATTGTGCAACATCGTTGATCTCGTCAAGCTTGGCTTTCATTCTATCCATGCGGTCTTGATAGATTTTGCTTACACCTTCCTGCCATTGCTCTGCCTTGCGCTCATGTCTCCGCATATCTGCTGACATATCCGAAGTGATGTTTGACACTGCCGAAGTGAACGAGGTATCCACATCATTCTTGAATGTGTCGAATTGCTCGTTTAAACGCTTTTCAGCATCCGATGTATCAACCACTACTTTAGTAGTCTCAACATCGCCATTGTTCCACAAGTGAACAAGTTCACTGACAGTGGTGGACATAGGCTTGTTGTACGCTATTGCCAATTGCTTGAGCCTGAGTTCCTGCTCCGCAGTGACATTGTCAGCGTTAAGGTCAGTGCCTAACACACGCTCTAATTCGCGCAGTGTTTGAGCGTTAGTGATTTGTGATCGATGATTATACATAGTATAATTCTCCTATGGTTGCGATGGATTAAAGGGACTCAAACATTGAGTCGCCACAAGTGCCACATACAAGACCATGAGTCATGTAAGCGGTGCGAGATTGCCTAGCAATGTTGTTGCATGGCTGACAAACAACCTTAACCATTCTGGTTGTCTGTTTTTTGCGAGCATTTATGTCTACTGCTCCATGAGGATATGCTCCGAGTTGATCCGCCATTGCTTGCAATTCAGGGCGTAACTCATCACTCATGGGAGTGGAAGTCATGGGAGCGAGAAAGCCACATAGCTTTGCTATTCTGGCAAATTCGCCACGATGACCGCAGTCAATGTCCATGATAAAGCAGTAAGCATGAATTAATTCATGGTATACATCAGAGGCAACCTCTAGAGGATTGTCTCTAGCAGGTGAGATGTTGATACCGATGTGACCATCAGTAGAGCAGGAAGCCTTCACACACTGAGCAACAGCCCTCTTTGTGCGTTGACCTCCAAGCCATGAACATGAGATACGAATTTTAGCCTGTGAGAACACAGCAGGATCAATGCCAGTCTTTTCACATAAGTGAATGGTGCATAGAGCCAGTAAAGCCTCTAGCCATGTTTCTCGGTTGTGATATTTTGTTTCCATAATTTTGCCCTCCAAGAGCAGTTGCGATTGTTGTGTAGTTTAAACACCCTTCATCTAAAGATTCAGGGTGTTATAAACAACAGATTTACCAAGTTTTCCACCAGTTACGATCTTTGTTCACCCAAGCATGTTTGAGCACATGTGAGTTATGTATGCGATCAAGCGAAGGCGATCCTATTGGATCAAGCGAATTGATTAGAGCGTTTAGCTCGTCATCATCCATATCAGTCGATAAATCACCATGCCATGCAAGCACATGTGAGTCATGTAGGTCAGGTGATCCTACAAGGCGTACTTCATCATCCGATACCGAATTCCACTCATCCTCGCAGTGTGCAATTATCGAATCGAGTTCGTCATTCAATAGGTCAGTCATTCTAATCATGTTGTTGCCCTCCATTGAGCTAGTTGCGAAAAGTCACTTCACAATGAACTATCGTTTAAACCCTGTCAACCTGTTTTTTTATTTTGGGTTGATATAAGGTTTTTACCCTATGGGTAATATTTTTTGTTTAAACAGCTTTTTTGAGGTGCAATCATGAGTAAATCCGCAACCAATTTATCGGTCAGACAGCGCATGTTTTGTAGGCATATGGCGCAGGGTATGTCACAGCGTAAGAGCGCAATTGAGGCAGGTTATGCGGATAGTGTGAGTACATCAGATACAGCGTATAAGCTCATGAAAAAACCTGAGATTCAGCAGGAAATAGAGCGTGTCTCAAGAGAGATTGAGCGCGAACAACGTGTGTCTCTTGCTCATCATGTAGCGCGTATGCAGGACTTGTCCCAGAAGGCTGAGGATGCAGGTCAGTATGGTAGCGCGATACAAGCCGAGCATTATGCAGGCAAGGTATCACGCCTGTATGTAGATCAAGCGCATGTCATAAGCGAGAAGCGTGAGTCGCCTGAGGTGATCATTGAGCGTTTAAACAAATTAATTGAGACCTGAGGCATGTGCGTATGCGTAGGCAGGCATTATGCACCCCCACACCCCCCTGTGCGTGAGCGCGGAGTCCCACACACACATATATATACGAATTCAAATAAACAGGCAGGTTAATTTATGATTTGATGAACAATGGGTTTACAGATCCCTACCCCCTTGTTTTGAAAAAAAGAGTTGACAATATTTTATGAAAAATTTTATAGCAAAAAAAACGAGCATGTTGTAAACCCTATGTTAGTTTCTGATAAATACAATGAAATAAAAAAGAAGTTGACACCTGATGTCATGGCTAATCTATCTGGTACTGAGAGAGATGAGATATCTTCTATGTTATCTGCATTGGAGACTGAGGTTAGACGTGAAAAAACACATGATTCCTTTTTAGCTTTCGCTAAAGAGGTTTGGGAACCATTTATATGTGGTAGACATCATGAAAAGATGGCTGATGCGTTTGAGAGAGTCGCTAAAGGCGATCTGAAGAGACTTATGATAAACATGCCCCCTCGTATGGGTAAGTCTCAATTAACCTCGTGGTTGCTTCCTGCGTGGATTATGGGGCGTTCTCCTGAGAAGAAGATCATTATGGCATCTCACACTGCCGAACTTGCCCTGCGTTTTGGTCGTATGGTGAGAAACCTGATTGGAAGTGAAGAGTTTACTAATCTATTCCCTAAAGTGTCTCTTACAGCAGACTCAAAAGCAGCTGGTCGTTTCGATGTGTCTGGTGGTGGCGAATACTTCTCAGTTGGTGTCGGTGGTGCAGTAACTGGTCGTGGTGCGGATCTACTTGTTATTGATGATCCTCATTCCGAACAGCAGGGACAGCAAGCTGATCCTAAAATCTTTGACAGCACATTCGATTGGTTTACATCGGGTCCCAGACAGCGTTTACAACCCGGTGGTGCAATCATCATCGTAATGACTCGCTGGAGCATGAAAGACTTATGTGGTCACATTATGCGTGACAGTCTCATGCGCGAAGGTTCGGATGAGTGGGAAGTCATTGAATTCCCTGCTATTTTACCATCTGGCAATAGTCTTTGGCAAGAATTTTGGCCCATAGAAGAGCTAGAAAAGATTAAAGCAACACTGCCTATTAGTAAGTGGGAAGCTCAGTATCAACAGAAACCTACATCAGAAGAAAGCGCAATAATTAAGCGTGAGTGGTGGAAAAAGTGGGAACACAATAATCCTCCTGCTGTTTCTTTTGTTATTCAATCATGGGATACAGCATTCTTAAAACATGAGCAGGCAGACTATTCAGCTTGCACAACATGGGGTGTTTTTTATGCTGATAATGAAGAAGGATATTCAGCACCTCAGATTATATTGCTTGATGCAATACAAGAACGATTAGAGTTTCCTGAATTGAAAGCAAGAGCGTTAGAGATGTATAAATACTGGAATCCAGACAGTTGTGTTATAGAAGCAAAAGCAGCTGGTGCTCCATTAGTACAAGAGCTAAGAAGAGCAGGGATCTTAGTAACTGAGTACACTCCTACTCGTGGCAATGATAAAATATCAAGAGTAAATGCTGTTTCTGATTTTTTTGCATCAGGTGTGGTATGGTGTCCTCAAACTAGATGGGCAGAAGAAGTTGTAGAACAATTTGCAGCTTTTCCTGTTGGAGATCATGATGATTTGGTAGACTCAGCCACACAAGCTTTGTTAAGGTTTAGGCAAGGTGGATTTATTTCACTTGATCATGATGAAGAAATGGGTAGTGATGTACCAGTTATTGCCAACTATTACTAAGTTGTTTACACTATAACATTCTACAGGAAAATATATGGCTGTTGATAAAGCACTTACAGGTTTAGAAATGTCAGACATGCAACAACGCATGAAAGACAATGAAGAAACAGTAGAAATTAGCATTGAGAATCCAGATTCAGTTGCTATTGAAACTGAAGATGGTGGATTGCTGATTGATTTTGATCCAGATTCTATGAATCAAGAGGAAGAATTTGGTTCAAACTTAGCTGAATTTGTAGATGAAGATGTTTTATCTGCACTTGGCACTGAATTAGTTAGTGCATATGAAAGCGATAAATCTTCTCGTAAGGATTGGGAAAAGTCTTACATGAAAGGTTTGGAGCAACTTGGTCTAAAAGCTGAAGATCGCACAACACCATGGCCCGGAGCTTGCGGTGTTCATCATCCTTTACTGTCTGAAGCAGTAGTTCGATTCCAATCTCAAGCAATTACAGAGATATTTCCTGCATCAGGACCTGCAAAAACTAAAATTGTAGGCAAAATCAACCAAGAAAAAGAAAAACAAGCAAGTAGAATTCAAGATTACATGAATTATTTGCTTACTGATCGCATGACAGAGTACAGAAGCGAGATGGAAAGGCTTTTATTTTCTCTTCCTTTAGCAGGAAGCGCATTTAAAAAGATTTATTATGATCAATCCATGCAAAGACCTTGTGCAATGTTTGTCCCATCAGAGGATATGGTTGTTTACAATGGTGCTACAGACATAACATCAGTAACAAGGCTTACTCATGTAATGAGAAAAAGCAAAAATGAGATTAGAAAACTACAAGTCAATGGTTTTTATCGTGATATTGAGCTAATTAGTTACGATTTAGACTTAGATGATGTAAGAGAGAAGTATGGAGACCTAACTGGCGATAAAATTTCTAAATCTAGCTCAGGTGGAACATATTTATCAGGCGATTCTATTCATACTTTGCTTGAAATGCATGTAGAACTGGATTTAGATGGCTTTGAAGATGAAAAAGATGGAGAGCCTACAGGTATTGCACTGCCTTATGTCGTTACTATAGATAGAGATACTTCAGCAATTCTTTCTATACGAAGAAATTGGTTTGAAGATGATGAAGAACACATGAGAAGAGATCATTTTGTTCATTATGAGTATTTACCCGGTTTAGGATTCTATGGTTTAGGTTTAATACATCTAATTGGTGGCTTAGTTAAGTCTGCAACAAGCTTGCTTAGGCAATTAGTTGATGCAGGAACACTTGCTAACTTACCCGGTGGCTTAAAAACTAGAGGCATGAGAGTTAAAGGTGATGATACACCTATTATGCCCGGTGAATTTAGAGATGTGGATGTTCCGGGTGGAACTATTAGAGAAAATATTTCATTTTTACCGCACAAAGAGCCATCGCCTACATTATTTCAGTTACTAGGCAATATAGTTGAAGAAGGTAGAAGGTTTGCTGCTATTACTGATGTAAAAGCATCAGATATGAACTCACAAGCACCAGTGGGAACTACTTTAGCTATCCTAGAAAAGAACATGAAAGTTATGTCTGCAATACAATCTAGATTGCATGCATCATTGAAAAAAGAATTATCTATATTAGTGAATGTAATCAAAGACTTCGGTCCTACATCATATCCATATGAATTAGATGGAGATGAAAAAGATAGTTTGGAGAGAGACTTTGATGAAAGAGTAGATGTAATACCTGTTTCTAATCCTAATGCTGCTACTATGGGGCAAAGGATAATGCAATATCAATCAGCACTACAACTTTCTGCACAAGCACCACAGTTATATGATATGCCTACTTTACATAGGCAAATGCTAGAAGTGTTGGGTATAAATGATGTAGAACAAATAGTGCCAATGACTAATGACATTAAACCTAAAGATCCAGTTCAAGAGAATATGGATATACTTAATGGTAAACCTGTTCAAGCATTTGAATATCAAGATCATGATGCTCATATCAAGGCACATATGACAATAATGCAAGATCCTGAAATGATACAAATGATGGAAGCATCTCCAATGGCACAATCAATACAAGGTGCATTCCAAGCTCATATAACAGAACACTTAGCATTTAAGTATCGTAAAGAAATAGAACAAGAGTTAGGTATTGAATTGCCTCCAATAGGTATGGAGTTACCTCCAGAAATAGAAAATAGATTATCAGCACTAATAGCTGAAGCATCTGAACAACTACTTGGTAAGCAACAACAAGAACAGCAACAACAAATAAATGAACAAGCTATGCAAGATCCTGTAGTTCAAATGCAAAGAGAAGAAATAGAAATAGAAAAACAAAAAGCACAATCTAAAGCACAGACAGATCAGGCTAAATTATTACTTGATGCTAGAAAAGAAGAGATGAGAAATGAAATAGAAAAACTCAAAATCGAAACTAATGAAAGAATAGAAGGTGCTAAGATTGGAGCTAAAATTGCAGAAAGACAAGCTGACTTAAATGTAAAAGAACAAAAAATTTCAGCAGATCAAGAAGCTAAAGGCGCAGAGATCGGAAGTAGAATTGCAGATCAATTATTAAAAGGAGATAATAATGGTTGACACAAGATTTGCTGATTTGCTAATCTCTCGTTTAAACGAGACAGAAACTTTATTACAAGAAAGTATTTTATCAGGATCTATAAAAAATTTTTAAAGATACAATTTGAATATAGGTAAGCTTGAAGGAATTAAACTAGCAAAACGAGATATACAAGAAATAATGGATCAAGTTTTGATAGAAGATTAGATTTCGCCCGTTGGGTGCAAGGAGTTCTCCACTTCTCCTTTTAAGTGGTGCAATGAGGACATCGAAAATGGCGTTAGCAGAAGCTACTGATATAAAAGAAAGTAAGAAAGGACAACAGTTACCAGTTCCTTCTGGTTATAGAATTTTAATAGGATTACCAGAAGTAGAAGAAAAAACAGATGGTGGAATATTAAAAGCATCACAAACATTAGAAAATGAGCATGTATCTTCTATTGTTGGTTTTGTTATAGATATGGGTCCTGACTGCTACAAGGATAAACAAAGATTTCCTGATGGTGCTTGGTGTAAAGAAGGTGATTTTATAATCATGCGAGCTTACAGTGGCACTAGATTTAAGATTCATGGAAAAGAGTTTAGACTTATCAATGACGATACTGTTGAAGCTGTAGTAGATGATCCTAGAGGAATAACTCGTGGATAATCAAGAAGCACAAATTCTGCCTGATGAAGCAGATGTAATGAAAGTCGATAGCGATATTGATCTAGAAATAGTTGATGATCGACCAGAAGAAGATCAAAGAGCTCCTAGACAAGCTAATGATAATGATGATTTTGACATTAATGATGAAATTGATGGCATAGATGATCGTGTTAAAAAACGAATTAATCGTTTGAAATACGAATATCATGAACAAAGAAGAGCTAAGGAAGAAAACGCAAGAATTCGTGACGAAGCTGTTCAATATGCTAAAAAAGTTCAAGAAGAGAATGCTAAGTTATCAGATATTGTTAATCGAAGTGAAGAAGCTTTAATCAAAAGTGTATCAACCAAAGCCGATGCTGAAATAGAAGCAGCTAAACAAGCTTACAAAAAAGCTTATGATGAAGGTGATTCTGAAGCATTAGTAAAAGCACAAGAGCAATTAACTAGAGCGCAGACTGACAAAACATATTTAAATAATTATCAACCTCAACCACAAAAAGTTGAGCCAGCACAGTCTTTTGATCAGCAAACACCTAATGTTGATCAAAAAACTAAAGATTGGATGGCAAAAAATGTATGGTTCGGTAGTCCCGGTTATGAAAAGATTACTGGATTTACTCTTGGTATTCATGAAGATTTAAAAAATAAAGGCATAACTTCAGCAGATGATGTTTACTTTGAAACAATCAACTCAGAGTTAAGTCAAACTTTTCCGCAAGTTTTTAGTGCACAAAACACAGAAACTACAGCGCAACCTAAAAAAAGAACTAACACGGTAGTAGCCTCAGCACAAAGAGATGGCAAAAATCCGCGCAAAATACAGCTTACACAGACTCAATTAAAACTCGCTAAAAGATTGGGAATAACCCCTTTAGACTATGCCAAACAAATTGCTAAGGAGAAAAAACGTGGCTGATATTAAAGAAAATCAAAAAGAACAGCGCAAATCTCGTGACTTGGAAACAAGAAGCGAATCAACAAGAACTGAAAATTGGACACCTCCTCCATTGTTACCAGATCCAACTCCACAAAAAGGTTGGGCATTTAGATGGATTAGAACAAGTATGGTTGGCAAAGCTGACAATACTAATGTTTCTATGAGATTTAGAGAAGGCTGGGAAGCAGTAAGAGCAGAGGATCATCCTGAGCTTAGTGTGATTTCTGATCACGAATCTAGGTTTCCCGGATGTGTCGAAGTAGGTGGATTGTTGTTATGTAAAGCTCCAGAAGAAGTTGCTGCTCAAAGACAAGCTCATTACGAGGATAAAGCGCAACAACAAATGGAGAGTGTTGATCATCAGTATATGAGAGAAAATGATCCACGGATGCCTGTATTGCGCCCAGATCGCAAATCTCGAACTACTTTTGGTCGTGGCGGTTCGTAAGAACTAAAGCTAGTAGTGGGGGAAGATAACATGGGTACAACAGCAGCTCCTTATGGTGCTAGACCAGTTGGTACTCTTTCTGCTAGTGGTTCTTTTACTGGAAAAACAGTGCAGATAAAAGTTGCATCAGGCTATGCTACATCTATCTTTCATGGAGATTTCGTGAAAATGGTTGCAGCAGGTACAGTCGAAAAAGATGCAGGTACTACCTCTCTAACATGCATAGGTATATTTTTAGGATGCAAGTACACTGATCCTAATACAAATCAAATGACATTCAATCAATACTGGCCCGCTAGTACAGTGGCTTCAGATGCGGTTGCTTATGTCTTAACCGATCCAAATGCAACATTTATGATGCAAGGTGATGATGCAATTGCACAGACAGCACTTGGTGCTAACTTTGCAGTTGTTCAAACTGCTGGATCTACTTCAATCGGCAAAAGTAAAAATGCTTGCGATGCTTCTACAGTCGCAACCACTAATACTTTGCCACTTAGAATTGTCGAATTCGTTGATGGACCGACTTCATCTGTAGGCGATGCTTTTACAGACGCTATATTTAAAGTCAATGTTGGTCACCAACTCGTCAATACTACTGGCGTATAGGAGGATTTAAACTATGGCTATTTCAAGAGCGCAAATGCTTAAAGAACTCCTACCGGGACTTAATGCCCTTTTTGGTTTGGAGTACGAAAAGTACGAAGATGAGCACACAGCTATCTATGAAACTGAAGCTTCTGATCGTTCATTCGAGGAAGAAGTAAAGCTCAGTGGATTTGCTGCAGCTCCTGTTAAAGATGAAGGCAATGCAATCAGTTATGATTCAGCGCAAGAAGCTTTTACAGCAAGATACAACCACGAAACTATTGCAATGGGATTCGCAATTACAGAAGAGGCTATGGAAGATAATCTATATGACTCTTTGTCAGCGCGATACACTAAAGCTCTAGCTCGTGCAATGGCTTACACTAAACAGGTCAAAGCCGCAGCACCACTTAACAATGGATTTTCTAACAGTTTCCAAACTGGTGATGGTGTGAACTTGTTCACAACTTCTGGTGATGGAGTAACTGGTGGTGATGGACATCCACTTGTAAGCGGTGGTAAAAATGGTAACAGACCTGCTACTGGTTCAGATCTCAATGAGACTTCACTAGAAGCAGCTGTTATTCAAATAGCAGGATGGACTGATGAAAGAGGACTACTAATTGCAGCTAGACCTCGCAGACTCATTGTTCCACCTAATCTAATGTTTGTTGCGACTCGTGTCCTAGAGACAGAAGGTCGTGTTGGCACTGCTGACAATGATCTTAATGCGATTCGTTCAAATGGTACTATTCCTGAGGGATACTCAGTAAACCACTATCTAACAGATACTAATGCGTGGTTCTTAACTACTGACATTCCTAATGGTCTAAAGCACTTTGAGCGTACACCATTAGATACAAGTATGGATGGAGACTTCGATACTGGTAACGTGAGATATAAAGCTCGTGAGCGTTACTCGTTTGGGGTATCAGATCCACTCGGTTTATTCGGTTCACCCGGATCGTCATAAGCTGATTCATGAGGGGGAAGTAATTCCCCCTTTTTTATTAATCCTGACTACTATATGATGTAGTAGACACTTGCCACGACAGGAGAACAAAATGGCTAACACAACTGTTAACGTACCAGTCCGATCTAAGGGCGGTTTTAATGTAATCAATGAAAATAGCAGTACAGGTGCTGTAACCGAAACAGGTTTTTCAGTAAACTCTACTGGTCAATTAATTTCTTTAGGTTCAAGAAAAATACAAACTTTTGTAGGAAGTCTAGCAGATACAGACACAAGTACAGCATATGCTGATGAAGATGTTCTTGTAGAACTAGGCACTTTAAACACAGATGCACCAGATGGTTTAGTAACACCTTCTAAGTTTTTTATTCACAAAGCAGTTATCGGTATAACAACTGCTGCAGGACAAACTCTTGTAGGTAGTTTACAGCTAAGTGCTACTTCTGGCACTGCAACTAACGCAGCAGTTTCTTCAGGAACTGAAATCGTAGGTGCAGGAGTAACAGCTTTTGATACAGAAGTCAGTGCGGCAGCATCTGTAACAGAAATTGATATTAACTTCAATGCTACTGCTGGAAACTTTCATGTTTTTGAGCCTAATGTAAGCGCAGCAATTGCAAGCAAATACTTGTATGTAGCAACTACTACGACTCTTAACGCTGATGCATCAGCAGGAAGATTTACTGTAGAATTAGAATATTCAGTCTACTAAGGAGTAAATTATGGGAACTAGCTCAGATATAAAAGCTACAACCATTACAGCAGACACAGTAGCTTTAGATGCTGATGGTATTAGCACAGCTGCCTCAGTTGGAAATAACGCAGCACTTACTATAGGTGGTGCATTAGCTGATAGCGGTTCTGTTACTCTTAGTCATGGTAGAATTGTAACTATTCTATCTGCTGGTAATGATTCTGGTATTTCTTTTACAGTGGTTGGAACTGATGTAAATGGAGATTCTCAAACAGAAACAATTACTGGTGCTAATGCTGGCACAGCAACTGGAAGTAAGTATTTTCTAACAATAGCAAGCATTACAGCAGTAGGTAATCCAGCAGGTAATGTATCTGCTGGCATAAATGCCTCTGCTGCAGATGTTATTTTTGCAGGAAGATCTAGACTTAGAGGTGCTTATTTAACAAGTACAGGAACAGCAGGGACAATAGATTTACTGAATACATCTCCTACTGGATCAAGTATTATGAAGATAAGCTCAGTTGCTTCAGCTACAGCTACTAGAAACATTACAGTGCCTTCTGATGGTGTATTATTCGATAGTGGTATTTATATTCAATATACTGTTTCTACCTTTTTAACTTTTACAATATTTCATGCCTAGTATGAATGCTGATTCAAAAGAGTTAATAAAAAGGATAGAAAATAAAATAGTAGGTTGTTTATTTTTACTAACTGATCCAATAAAAGGTTCTCCAATTTCTTTATCTTACGATGAAAAAAATAAAAATATCGTATTTGAAGTTATTGGAGAATCTGTATCTATTTCAAACAAAATAAGCGTTGATGTGTTTATGAGTTTAGAGCCAAAAGAAATTATGGAGTTAGGCAATTCTATGAGTTCTGAATTTGTAAAAGATCAAGAAAAACAAAATAAACCAATATTTAAAATAGTAGGAGGCTAAAATGCCAAATTTGATGGGTAAAAAATACTCATACGACAAAAAAGGTATGAGAGAGTTTCAAAAAGCAAAAAAGAAAATGGACATGATGGGTAAGAAGAATGGCGGTCTTGTGAAATATAGAGGCGGTGGTGTTGTTAAAAATAAATCTGATATGCCAATGGAGCAAGATAGAGTAATGAAAAAATATGCTGCAGGTGGTATGCTAGATACAGATAAGAAAGATATGCAAAAAATGGCTAAAATGAAATAACTGGAGCAACTATGGCTAATAAATATAAAGTTATAGAAAATGGAATTAGTTTACTTACAGGCGATACAATATATCAAATTGCAAATGCAGATGATGAAGTTGTAGAAGTAGGACCTTACAACAAAAAAGAAGCACAATCAGCTTTAAAAGCATTGCAACCTAAAAAAGTAGCTAAGAAAGTTTCTAAGAAAAAAGCTACTAAGAAGTAAATAATGGCTACAAGTGGAACATATAACTTCAACTTAGACTTGAGTGACATTGTTGAAGAAGCATTTGAACGAGCAGGTTTAGAGGCTAGGTCAGGTTACGACTATAGAACAGCAAGAAGAAGTTTAGACTTGATGTTTTTGGAGTGGCAAAATCGTGGTCTAAATCTTTGGACAATACAAGAGGGTACTCAAGCACTTACATCAGGCACTTCAAGATATACTTTATCTGGAGATGAGCTAGATATTATTGAAGCGTTTGTAAGAGTTGATGCAGGAGATACTTCAAAACAAACAGATCAAATGTTAACTAGAATATCTATTAGTCAGTTTTCTCATTTAAGTAATAAGTTAGAATCTAGTAAACCTTTACAATATTGGGTAGAAAGAGATCCTAGTGCTATATCTATAAATTTATGGCCCGTTCCTGATAATGCCCAGACATATACATTAGTTTACTATTATATGCAAAGAATAGAAGATACAGGCTCAGTAGGATCAAATAATGCTGATATACCTGTAAGGTTTTTACCATGTTTGACTGCTGGATTAGCTTATTATATTAGTCTAAAAAAACCTGAAGCAATTGAAAGAGCACCTTTACTAAAGCAAATTTATGAAGAGCAATGGAGTTTAGCTTCAGATTCAGATAGAGAAAAAGCATCATTATATATGGTTCCGGGAGGTTATTCGTAATGGCTAGTTATGCTAAGGGTAAGTTTGCTTTTGGTTTTTGCGATAGAACTGGATTTAGATACCCATTAAAAGATTTAGTAAATCAAATAGAAAATAATAGACCTACAGGCAAAATGATTGGTAAAGATATGATTGATCAAGACCATCCACAATTGCAGTTAGGTAGAATAAGAACTTTAGATCCTCAAGCTTTAAGAAATTCAAGACCAGATACATCAGAAGGTGAAAGCAGAAAGTTTTTTGCTTTTGATCCAGTAGGCGGTGGTAACAGTGCTTTAGGCAGTAGAACTGTAGGTCTTGATATAGAAGGCGAGATCGGCAATGTAACAGTGAGCATAAGCTAATGGCATGGACATATACAACTTTAACTCAAGCAATTAAAGACTATACAGAAAATACCGAAACTACTTTTAATAATAATATTCCACAATTTATTAAAAGCACAGAAGAAAAAATATTAAGAAGTGTAGAATTACCAGTATTTAGAAAGAATGTAACAGGATCAATAACTGCAAATAATCAATATTTAGCTACACCGAGTGATTTTTTAAGAACTTATTCTTTGGCTATAATAAATAGTAGCTCATATGAATATTTAATTAATAAAGATGTAAACTACATAAGAGAGTTATATCCTGTTTCTGCTACAGCAGGAACTCCTAAGTATTATGCTTTACTAGATGATGATTCATTTATTTTAGGTCCGACACCTGATGTCGATCTTACAGCAGAATTACATTATTTTTATGAGCCACAATCTATTACTGAAAGTAGTGATGGTACAAGTTGGTTAGGTACAAATGCAGAAAATGCATTGTTATATGGATCTTTGGTAGAAGCTTACATATTTATGAAAGGTGAGCCAGATGTTATACAAAGTTATAATGAGCAATTTCAGATTGCTATGGGATTATTAAAAATGGAAGGCGATGGATATAATAGAACAGATGCCTATAAAACTGGACAAAAAAGAATTAAGGTTAGTTAATGTTTAATGTAGAAGTACAAGCAGATATAAGCAATGTAAATGTTCATACTACTCACAATAGAGGTTTTACACCTGAAGAAATAGCTGAAAGAGCAGTAGAAAAAATTGTTTTTGTTGCTGAGGGGGCTAGTCCTGAAGTTAGAGCACAAGCAGATGCTTTTAAAAGTAGAGTATATCATGTTATTATGTTAGCGTGTAAAGATGCGATAAACAGTGATAGAACTACTATGTTTAATCTTTTAACAAAACAAGGTCATAAAGATATGGCTGATATTTTAAGGAGACTTTAGAATGGCAATAACTCAGGCTATGTGCACCTCATTCAAGAAAGAATTGATGGAGGCTAAACATAATTTTTTAAACAGTGGTGGTAGCACTTTTAATATAGCTTTATATACAAGTTCTGCTTCACTAGGGGCTGCTACAACTGCATATACTACTTCAAATGAAGTAAGTGGAACAAATTACACAGCAAAAGGCACATCATTAACTAGAGTAGATCCATCTACTTCTGGAACAACTGCATTGACTGATTTTGCAGATGCGACATTTAGTTCAGCAACTATAACTGCTAGAGGTGCAATGATATTTAACGATAGTGCCTCAGGCGATCCTGCTGTATGTATTTTAGATTTTGGAGCAGATAAAGCTTCAACAAATGGAGATTTTACTGTCCAGTTCCCAACAGCAGATGCTAGTAACGCTATTATTAGAATAGCTGAGTACAATGGGAGCAGGTGGGGGCAGAAGCACATGGGGCGATGGTCCTTTTGGTGAGCCAGCAGGGACAACTGTAGAAGTAACAGGTGTTGGCGGTACTTCTGCACTTGGTAACGAGGATACTCTTACCGATCAAGTTTTAGCTGTTACTCAATCTGCACTAACAAGTTCGTTAGGAACAGTAGTAACAGCAGGAGCAGCGGTTACAGGTGTAACTGGTAATGCTCAAGTAGGTACGCTTGGTGACGAGACTGTAACAGCAGGAGCAACAGTAGCTGTAACAGGAGTTGCTGGAACAACGGCTATTGGCACAGTTACTTTTGGAATATTCCAAACAATAGCCGAAACAGGATTTGGTGTAACTGGTTCTGTAGGAACAGTAACTGCATCAGGTGGTGCAGTTTTAAGTTTGACAGGTAATGCTGGTACAGGAACAACAGGCGATGAAACAGTAGTAGCAAAAGCTACAGCTACTTTATCATCAGGGATATCTGGAGCTACTGGTTCTGTAGGAACAGTATCTATATTACATGATCAAGTTTTACTTGAAACTGGGTTTGTTGGAACTTCTAGTGTAGGATCAGTAGTAATAGCAGCTGGTGCTGTTATTGCAGTTACAGGAAACTCAGGAACAGGTGTTGTTAAAACACCTAATGTTTGGAGTTTAGTAGATGATTCTCAAACTCCTAATTGGACAGAAATAGCGGCATAGAGGAAAAATTATGGCAAGTACATATGTAAATGATTTAAGGTTAGAAGAAATAACGACTGGTGAACAGTCAGGTACTTGGGGTAATACCACAAATACCAATCTAGAGCTTATTGCTGAAGCATTTAGTTTTGGCACTGAAGCAATTACTACTAATGCAGATACACATACTTCAACTATTGCAGATGGAGCAACAGATCCAGTAAGAAGTATGTATGTAAAATATACTGGCGCACTGGATTCAGATTGCACAATTACAATAGCTCCAAACACAGTATCAAAAATATGGATTATTGAAAACGCAACTACTGATTCAGGTAGTTCAGGACCATACAATATTGCTATATCACAGGGCAGTGGAGCAAATGTAACTATACCTAATGGTGAAGTTAAAGTTGTATATTCAGATGGTGCTGGCTCAGGTGCTGCTGTTGTTGATGCTTTTACTGATTTAAATGTAGGCGATAGCTTAAAAATATCAGGTACAACTCCTACTCTTACTATAGGAGATGCTGGCGCAGAAGATACAAAGATAGTGTTTGATGGCAATGCGCAGGATTTTTATATAGGTCTTGATGACTCGGCTGATGATTTAGTAATAGGTAAAGGATCTACAGTTGGTACAACATCAGCAATATCAATTGATGAAAACCAAAATGTAACATTTACTGATGGATCATCGGATGTAGACATAGCTTCACATGATGGAACTAATGGTTTAAAACTAGGTGGCACACTTGTAACAAGTTCAGCAGCAGAACTTAATATAATGGATGGTGGTACAAGTGCTACTTCTACAACACTTGCTGATGCAGACAGAGTTGTGGTAAATGATGCAGGAACTATGAAACAAGTAGCTCTTACAGACTTAGATGCTAGAGATTTTGATATTGTTACATCTGCACCTACAGATGGAACTGGTAAGAAAACTGGGTTTGTTTGGTACGTCGTATAACGAGGATTCAGTATGGCAATAAAGATTTGGGATGGTGACTCGATTGAAACACCAAATCCAATATTAATTAAAGTAACGAATGGTAATTTACAATTTGTTAATTATGCTGTTGTCAAAGAAACAGATGGATCTTTGACTACAGTATTTAATGCAATAAGACAAACAAGTAGAAATACTACAACTACCTTCAATACAACTGCATCAACTTCAAAAAGTACGACAACGACTTTTAACACTACTCGATCAACTACAACGACTTTTAACACCACTCGATCAACGACAACTACTTTTAATACAAGTAGATCAACCACGACCACTTTTAATACCTCTGGTACAAGAAATACCACAGTCAACACAGTTTTTAGCACAAGTTTTACAACAACTTTTTTTACAGCAGATGAAAGCACTCAAGGTAATGTTTCTAGAACAACATCTAGAAATACTTCAAGAAACACTACAAGAAGCACAGCATTTTCACAAAGTACCAGTAGAAGTACGACTACAACTTTTTCAACTTCTAAAAGTACCACTACGACTTTTTCTACTTCAAAATCTACAACTACAACTTTTTCGACTTCAAATTCTACAACCACGACTTTTAATACAACTGCGTCCACATCCAAATCGACTGCTACTACTATTTTTGTAAGAATTACAGCAACAGGTAATACAGGATCTACCTTTGATACTGAAGTAACAAGTGCAAACGCACATAGCTCAAGGTATTGGGACGGTAGTTCTTGGACAGGATAAATTATGTCAACTAAAGAAGAGTTAAAAATAATAAATAGAAGAATGGAAGAGACATTAACAATACTCATAGAGCATTTCAAAGAAACAGAAGAAAGATGGGATGCTTTGGAGCAGAAATTAAATAAAAAAAAGTAATGAAGAGGATATAAAAGTGAGCAATGACTTATCAATAATCAACAGAGACGCAATATCAAAAAATAAAGATGAAATATCAAAAATTAATCAAAGACTAGCTAAATTTTGGGATCTCATCTCAGATCGTTTGGATGCAATAGAAAAAAGATTAGATTCTATAGAAAAAAATAAGTAAAACATGAAAAAATCCCTAGTTGATTGGGACAAGAAAAAACATGGCTTAATATGGAAAATAGAAAATGTTTTTTCAGATACTGAACTTCAATACATTATAAGTAAGATACAAAACCAAAGAGTTACAGTCCCAGAAAAATATCGCCCTACAGCTTACAATGCAAATCATTTACCCATGATTAATAAATCATGGGGAGACAAACTTTTAGATTTATACTTTGAAGCAGAAAAAGAATATCAAGAAAAAGGCATAGATTTGTATCGTGAAGGTGACGTAACACGGAACGAAGTTGAACCTAAATTTCATTTACAAGGAACAACACAAGGTTTGAATTATCCAGTACATGCTGATATTCCATCTAAACTAATGACATTTTTAGTTTACTTAAATCCAGAAAAACAAGAACCTACATATTTTCATGAATACGACAGCAATCTCCAAAATAAATTAAAAGAACAAGATAAAAATCCTCCAAGAAGTATCAATTGGAAAGTTAATAATGGATATTTTTTTCTACCGAATAAATTTTCCCTGCATAGTTACGCAAACACTATATATCCTACAGAAAGGTATGTTGTTCTCGGTCAATTAAGAAGAAAAAACGATGCCACTTGAAACACTAGCATTTAATGACGTGCTTAATAATGATATTGCACATTTTTTTAAGTCAGGCACTATAAGAAGATCAGAAAAGAACAAACAGTTAGATAAAATACATCATTTATTACCAAAGAAAGGTAATTATGGGACTAACCTTGAATATGATATTTGGTACGATTTCGAGGGTGAAGAAAAAATCCGAGGTTATGTTTATACAGATGTAATGACTAAGTTTGTATATATAAAACCTGCTTCTTCTTTATTTTCAAAAAGACTGCTAAGAAAGTCTATAAAAGAAGATATTACAGAAGAAGGCGAAAGTATTTTTCAGGACATTTCAAATAACAATGCAGACAAATATAAACTTAGATCAATTGAACAAACATACCCTTACATCATTTTTTTACCAGGAACTAACATTCTTAACGAAATTACAGATGATAACAAAATAGAAAAAGCTATAAAAAAAGATGGTGCTAAATTAAAACCACATCCTTTAACATCACCATTTTTGATGTCTTTCCTAAGAGCGAGGTATGGTAAAAAAAATTTAATAAATAAAAATTTATCGGGCCATGAATTATTAAACAATACAGAGATTGTAGGCACGTGCAGTAATTCAGAAATGGGTTTGATTGCAATAGCTCAAGGTAAAAGAATACATCTTTTTGACAAGCCAAAAATCAGATGTAAAACATATACTCATATATATAATGT
>BCSF01000322.1_pt1 | contig 20048 bp, 19 predicted proteins | sample 1016431 | NCBI WGS metagenome assembly BCSF01 (sample SAMD00045685;SAMD00045686;SAMD00045687;SAMD00045688;SAMD00045689;SAMD00045690;SAMD00045691;SAMD00045692;SAMD00045684;SAMD00045690;SAMD00045691;SAMD00045692;SAMD00045684;SAMD00045685;SAMD00045686;SAMD00045687;SAMD00045688;SAMD00045689, study...
ATCGAGTAATCCGCCTTCAGCGCACGTGACTTAGCAGTTACAGTGACTTTGTCGATCTTCATCGCCATCTCGCCGAAGTCAGCACCTGAACCATCACCCAGTGCTTCAGCAGCGGGGGTGGTCATACCAGTACCCTTACCACCAGTCTGAGAGTTACCAGAGTGTGTACCAGTACCAGAGTAGTCGGTGTCGGCTTCGTCGTACATTGCTTCGGTACGTGGAGTGGTGTTAGCACCATCCGGAGCGTACTGAGCGCTGAGAGCGAAGATCAAACCAGTCGGTCCAGACATAGGCTGAACACCACATACATCATAAGCCATCAGGTTCGGCAGAGTACGACGAACAAGGCTGATGAGGATCGGATCGAAACCAGCGAACTCGCCGCCGAAGTTGTCACCGATAGTGTTTGAAGGTGCTTCTGAAAGAAGCTGTTGGTTAGCGCCTTGTGCAGCAGCCTCACGAAGAGCACGCTCGGTGTTCTCGAGGACCATGGCAGTAACCATTTTCTTGTGGGAATCAGTGATTTCAGGAAGATCAGGATGTGAGATCACTGGCGCCCACTTTTGGCGAATTTGTTCATTTAAATTCATGTTAGTAGTACTCCTGTTTATTATTTTGGATTTACTTTATCTATTTATAAAAAAGTTATTTTCTAATGGTACTTGAGATAGCATTAAAGTAAGACTTCATCTCATGAGGTACGACTTTCGTCTCACCTTCGCTGTCATCATTAGAACCAACAGAAACTTCTTCATTAATTAGACCAGTAGATCCTTCGTTTTCGGTTTTTGACTCAGTGAAATACTGTTCCTTAATGATCTTCAGTTTTTCTGCATACTCTTCTGCATCGGTATATTCAATACCTTCTGCAAGAGAGCGAAGCTTTTCTACCTGCGTATCAACAAGATCTTCGGATACTTCATCGAAGCATGCCTCAACAGTAGCTTCATTAATCAGAGCATTCAGTTTAAGATTTTCAGCTTGAACTGATTCCAATGACTCTTCGATCTCAGCGAGTTTGCTTTGCAGCTCATCAACAAGATCGATCTTTTCTTCAGGAACTTCAACGTAGCTCTCAGCGAAAAGATTCTTGAGACCATCGATGAAAGACTCAGTTGCCTGAACACGGAAATTGTTCTCAATAGCAACTTCATTCTCTTGCATCCACTGCTCTACTACGTAATCCATATACTGGTTTACTTGCTCGTGGAGTTCATCAACAGACTCGGTTACTCGCTCTTCAAGCTGTGACTCAAATTCTTCTTCGATGCGAGCTGTTTCGAGCATCACACGATTCTGAACTGCAGCTTCAAAAAGAGTAGTAGCTTTTTCTTTGAAATCTTCAGAAAGATCTTCTTGACCATCAAGAAGTTCTTCCATGTCTTCTTTCATCGCTTTAGCAGGGACTGCAACACGAGGACCAGGTACACCAGCTCCGCTGTGAGAGATTGATGACTGATTCTTGCCTGATGTATCAGGTACTGTATCAGCTTCTTTGCCTACTTGTGCGAGAGTTTTATCGAGGAAAGCAGAAAGATCCTGCTTCGTCATGCCAGCAACTTTTGACATCAGATCGCCGAGCATCTGTGTTTTAGTTGCTGAAGGCTTTAAAGTTTCAGCGGCTGCGGATGAAGCTTCTTCAAGAGATTCCTCTTGCTCAACTACATCTACTGTCTCTTCCACTTCGATTTGATTTTCTTCAGACATTAGATATATCTCCTAGATTATTTGATACTAGTGTTTAGTATTTATATAAATTAAACTTTTGAGATCTCGTTCAAAAACTTTTCGAACATTCGCAGCTTTGATTGTTCGTTCAACTTCTTTTGACGAACGGCTTTTTGAGCATCACGCTCAATTTCTTCTACTCGCATGGCTACTGCTTTACCATGATCCCAGACCCATTCAACACCTTCCATGATGCCATTTACAAATGCATCAGGTGCAGATGGATCGGCTACGATGTCAGCGGCAGTTGCGAGATAAAAATCTTCTTGAACTTCCATCACACCGTCTTTGCCTTCTTTTAGAGAACCCATACCTCGGGATGATACACCGAGTTGAGCTCCGTCTGAGAGAAGACCTTCTACGATTTTACCCATAGGTGTAGAAGAAATCTTTGCTTTACCGATAAAGTTATCACCTTCACGGCGCAATTCTGTTACGAGATGAGATACGCGATCCAAATTAATAGAAGGACCGTCAGGATGTCCTAGCTCGCCATATGCTCGACCTTTCGATACATTTTCAGCGACATATCGATTAACTTCTTTCTCGAGGATGTCTGTGTTGTATCGACGACCGTTGCGGTTTTGAATATTTCCTTGTAAGAAAATACCCTCGATGAACATCGACTTCTTACCATCTGCGTTTTCTTCTGTGAGTACTTTGACTGATTCAGTAATTTCTGTGATAAGTTTCATGTCTTTTCCTTACGAGATGTTGTATGCTACACTGACAGCTTTGACTGTCACATCAGCTGATAGAGTATCGTCGAAACTTTTTTGCACAAAAGTGATAGCGCCAGCTGGCAACGTAAAACTCGTATTTGCAGTATCATTAGTGATGACTGCATCATTATTTGTATTAGCATTATAGATTCTAACGACTGCAGCATTATCGACAGTATTAGCAGTACTAAGTTCGATCTCATTGCCTTTTGCTTTTACAATCATCAGTCACTCCTTTTACTGACTTCAGTTTCAGCACGCTGCTTACGCCATACAACTTTACCTTCGGGCGTTTTAGTCTTGATCATCTTGACATCGGCATGCCGCTCGATTTCTTCTTTGACCATCTGATCTTCTTTTGCTCCACCCTTGCCGTCGCCTTGTGCCTTTTTACCTTTCAGCTTAGGATTTGGATTAATGACTTCGGCGCCGCCTTCTTTGTTCTCGTCGGCTACACCTTTCTTTCCTTCGAATAAAATATCGATGAATTCTTCGTAACCCTCATCTGACGAAAGCATCTCATCGAGAAGTTCTTTCTCTTCTTCTGTCGCTTCTTCGTCGATGAATTCTTGTACGGCTTCGTCGATCAACCTTAAATAGAATGTTGCATCTTCTTCGATCATCAACTCAAATTCTTCTTCAGACATATCAACTTCGTCGAGCGAGACATGATCGACTGACTCGTACATATCTTCGTCTTCGCCAGGTTCATAGCCTTTAAAAGGCTTACGCTTGATTTTCTTTGCAGCACCTTCTATTTTATCGTGCTCAACTTTGCCTGGCGCATCTTTGACGTCAACATTATCAGTATGCTTACCGATAAAGTCGTTCTCTTTGCCGTCTGCGCCAGAACGATCGATGTCGAGCGTACCCGCTTTCTTGTACTTTTCTAAAATGTTACTAAGTAAGTCAGACATCTTGTGGTTCTTCCATTTCTGTTTCTAATTCGGCTTCTGGTTCTTCAACCTCTACTTCATCAGTTGCTGACATTTCAAGCTCATTCGTTTCCGCTTCGTCATCAGCTTCGACTTGTGGGTTGAACACCTGATTTGATACTTCAGAATAACGTGCATCTAAAGCATCTGAAATTCGTGGTTCCATGGCCGCAGAAAAAGCTTTGAGTGCTGCGACTGGCTTATCTGCTACTGCAGCGCCAATAAAGTCAGTTACATCTGTCATAATAAGTCTCCAATTATATTACACCTTTATTTATAAAGAAAACGGCTTCATGCTGCGTCTTCGTCTTTCTCGTCGTCTGGAACCAACTTAAATGATTGGCCAGCAGGTGAAGGTGCGGGTTCATCTTGTTCTGGTTCATCCTGTTCTAATTCTTCAGGATCAACATATCTTTCATCTGTTTTTTCTGCCGCGATTTGCTTATCGATCTCGGCCATTTCTTCTTCAGAATGTTGTAGTATGTAACGTCTCATATATTCATGCGAATAATATTTACCGACATACTCTTCCATTTCTCTTGCCAATCCAACACGGTCGCGATTTAGTTCAGCAAGTTTAAGTTCTTCAAAATAGTTATCAATTGCAAAATTAAAATCAATCTGTTCTTTCCACTCTGCCCAATCCTCTGTCGTACATACACCTTTGAGTATAAGCTGGCGCTCTAGCAATTTCATGAATAAATCGGAGAACTTATTACGCAGACGAGTAATAAACTTACCAAATTTTACCTCATCCCGAGTAATCTCTGTAGCACGACCAAGAGAAAAGTTAGTTTCTGGTTGTAGACGAGAGATGGGTACATTGAGAGAACGATATAGATTATTTTGGAAATAAACAACATCATCAATATCTCCTAGATTTTGGCCGCCAGGTAGTGTAGTGATTTCGGTACCACGTCCACCTTCTCGGCGCGGAAGCCAGAAGTCTTCGAGCATTGTCATAAACTTACGATCATCTCTGATTTCACCTGTCGATGAATCATAGACAACCTTATTTTTAAATTTAGTCATGATGTCTGACAAATATTGTTCTGCTTTAGCTTTTGGCAGACCACCAACATCTACGTAAAAGATTCGACGCTCAGGTGCTCGTGAGATACGATAGATAACTAGCGAATCTTCTAATGAGCGCAACTGATTAAGAGGACGAATAGCTTTTTGCAAATAAGAAAGAATGAGTTTGTTGTCGAGGCTTTGATAACCTGATGTGCAATAAACTACGGCATCTCGTGCAATCTTTACACCTTCAGCTGACGATGAGCCTGAAGAGCCATAGCTATTCATTGTAGAACCAGTTAAAGAACCAGTGCGCTTTAAGAAACCAGAAGGCGAGTACATATAATACTCATTGATTACCTTCTCAATAGTTACACCCGTCTTGGGATCTTTCTCTTTTTTGACTTCACGCACTTTCTTGATATTACGTGGATCAACATAACGTATTTCGAGAATACCTTTCTGAGGTTTTTTCTCGTCAACGAGGACATGGTAATATAGACGACCGTCTACATACCAACGTCGGAATAATTCGTAACTTAGACGATTGAATTCAAGTAGCTGAAGAACGTTATCAAATTCTTCTTGTATTACTTTCTTGATTCTGTCTGGTTGTTCTATATCATCTAATACAATAGAGACGGTATCTTCATCGCTGTCTTCAACGATTGCTTCGTTACAAATCTCTTGAATAGCCATATCAATAGTAGGATCGAACGAAATTGCTCGATACTTATTGACAAGTTCTGCTTCGGTTCGGACTGAACCATCAAGGTCAACGTAGGTGCCATAGACACCACCTGCGGCAACGGTTAACGCGCCGTCTTCATTAGAAGGGGGAACGAAAGAGACTAGCTTTTCAGCTTCTTTTTGCTCCTTCTTCCTGTTTATTTCAAATCCAAAAAGGTCCATTCATTATCTCCGATGAAAATAAAGGGGATATAAGTTTATTTATATCCCCTCTATCGTTAGTCAAGGCGGACCGGATTAGGAACCGGGGTTGAAGTAGTCGAATGACCAAGTAACCGTGTAAGTACCGATCGTATCAGTAGTGTTCCAATCCAATTCAATAGTGCCAACATCTGAAGGCCAGCAACCTACGAGAGTATACTCACGCAGTTTAGAGCCAGTCTTACCATAAAGCTTGATAGTAGCATCTTCTTTATAGTCTTCAGGCGATCCGTATGATCGAATGTTTGATGGACCGTCATTTACCTTACGTGCCCACTCTTCGAGTACAGCGCGCTGACTAAAGTCTTCTTCGATCATTACAGTCGTAGTCCACTCTGCAAATGTTCTATCACCAGCAATCTTCACTTTACGGCCGAAGTAAGGTACTTCAATAATTCCAGTCGTAAAGGAAGGTACTTGAGATGACATGCACAGCAGATTAAACTCTTCACCCAAAGTCGTGACTTGCACTTCAAACAGGGCGGGACGATACCCACCCTGACTGAGAGCTGCTGACTTGAAGTTCTGTACGCTAAATGCCATGTTTTATTCTCCTGTTATTTTTCTTATTTATCCTATTTATCAGAATTGTCCAATAACTTCGGAGAATTCTACGCCAGTGCGTACAGCGACGAAGTTGAGTTGGATGAAGTTGATGCTTCGAGCTGGTTTGATGTAGATGTCACCAACAAACTCGTTGCGATCAATTACTTCACCAGTATTATTCGTCTCATCACAGATGACAGCGAAGTCGGTTACACCGCGGCGACCTTGTACATCTCTCAAGAAAGGAGTGACGAGGTTGACAAAGCTTGCTCTAGTGAATTCGTCGTTGAATTCGAAGAGAGTAAACTTAGCAGCAGTTGCAATCGCTTTCTCAAGGACAATGAAGAGTCGACGTACGTTAATGCGATCGAACGCTGAAGGCTTAGCAAGCAGCGTCTTATCACCGAACATTACAATACCTTGTCCTGGGAAGTTAACGATTGGGTTAACACCGTTCTTGTACAGAACATCGCGCTCAGCTTTCTTGGGGTTCCAAGCGAGCTTCACTACATTCTTAATGTTTCCTCTATTGAATCCAGCTGGTGAATACCATGGGTCGCGTGTGTCATCAGTGTTGGCACAAAGACCTGCAATATCACCGTTGATGGGAATCCATCGGTAAACATCATTATACTTGTCATACATGTACTTGTAACCGCTATCTAGTACCGCGTATGAAGTAGATCGCAATACATTGCGGAATTGAACTACATCTGCAGTAATATCGGTTGCATTAGCTACTACGTCAGCTTTCTCTGGCGAAATAAATGCTACGCAATCTTTACGTCGCTCACAGATATTATCGATGATGTAATTTGGTAGCTGTTCGCCGTGAGTACCACCAGAAGATTTACCAGCCAATACTAGTGAAATATCATAATCTTCAGCTGACTTAAACTTGTCATAGGCTCGCATGACATCACCTTGTATTGCCGAAGAACCTTCAGCAGCAATGTCGCGACCGAAACTAAATGACATCGTCCTAGGAGTAGAACCAGAAGCAGAAGATGCAGTAAGTAATGCTGTTCTTTCTGCTACACCATCCATTGTATTTGCAAACCAGATCCACTTAGAAGATTGATTGATGACATTCTTATAATAGATGTCAGCACCATCTTCGCCTTTAGCATCAGTAGCTCGTGACAATCGTTGCCAAACTTCAAGGATAGTTCCAGGTACACCAGAGACATCACCATCTTCATCGATTACAATGACGTGGATTTCGTCTTGAGCAGCTGTATTACCTTGATTGAGTTGGTAGTTAGATTGACCAGGCGCAGCTTCAACTTGTCCCCAATATCCCCAAAATCTTTCGATAGTATTGCCTGCAACCAATCGTATATTTTCTGCAGTTGTAAGATTTTGCTTAAACGTCAGTGTGATGCTAGTACTAACAGCCGTAGGTAGATCAGCAATTTCAAGATACTGAATACCATCAGTTACGTTACCAACTTTCAACAAATCACCAACAACAAAGGCGCTCATGAAAGTATTAATATCGCCAGCAGTTCCTCCAGTAACCGTACCAGTCTTATTACCAACATCAATAGATATTGCAATGCCGCTACCCAGTGTTACTGTGCCGTTATATTGTGTAGCTGAATCACACACTGATACTTTAAGTGAATTACCGAGGCTACCAGGATATTTGGCAACAAACTTTACGGATGAATCGTATATTTGTCCACCAACATCGTAGTGCTCTTCATTCTTTACAATGTGTTGTGACAACAGAGCGTCAGTATCGAGAGCATCTGTGTTAGCAACAGCGTTAAATGAATACTTGTCATCGTGGAACTCGAAATCATATGCGTTAGTAGCGCCTGTAAAATTTTCAGACAATGTGATTCGAGTTTGATTTTCGCGGGTTACAGTCAATGCACCGTCACCTGGGTCAGTGAAAGTAATAGCTGATCCACCAGCTCCAGAAGCCAGTTCAAAAGTAGATGCGGTAGCACTTCTGATAAAATAAGTGGTGGTGTTAGAAAGACCATTAGGCAGAGTGTTTGCTGATTCGATTGTAACTGCTTCGTTATTTTTCAGATCGAATGTTCCACTTACTGTAAACACACCAGCTAGAGTAAGGTCGGTAGCAGTATCAGTTACTGTCTCAGTAATAGTAGTGCTATCTACATCAGTTACAGTTACGTTATCACCGATACCAGCAATGATTGGTGACACAGCTTGACCTGCTACAACAGTTACACTACCGCTTGAAACTGTGAGATGATTATTAGCATTTGTCGCGGTTGCATTAAGTCTTTGCGCAGCACCTGTTGAGTGATGGGCGCGTGAAACATGCAAACGGTTTGAGTAAGCGAGGAAACTAGCAGCAGTAAAGAAAGTTTCAGCGTTATTGCTGTCAGGCTTTCCGTATACATTGGCAAGTTCAGACTCGCTAATTACGAGTGTAGGCTTATCTACCGGTCCCCACCTAAATACACCAGCAATTGCGGCGTCAGTAGTGGCGACGGCAGGGATTACAGTGGTCAGATCGATCTCTGTAACATTAACGCCTGGGCTTAATTGAAAAGGCATATTTTTGTTCTCCCTAAATTATTTTAATTATGTAAGATCGTACTTTTATTTATAATAACCGATATTTCAAAGTAACCAACTATAGTCATTGCCTCGAGTAGTGACCGGTTTAGGATCCTCGAAATCGTTCTGACCATCATCTATCATTCCAAATGGAACTAACTCGCTAAAAACTTTTTCTTCATTCATCTCTCTGAGATTGATAACAGTATTTATATCAGTGAGTTCTTTGAAAAATCTTTGATTCGATAGCCAACCAAATAGTACTAGACACATCATTAAATCGTCATGATTACCTGGTTCTGCTTCGTATGATGTTCCTTTCTGACTAAAAGTTGACATCTCTCTAATAGTCTCGAAGTCGTTAATGATCAATTGATTCTGTTCTATCAACAGTTTAATCATCGAACATCCTATTGATTTGACAGATTTAGTAGTACGTATACCTTTATCTGCCTTCCCGTTAAATCCAGCTACACCAGATAATAGACGCTTACCTTCGCGTCCATTGTTTTCGGTTAATAGCATATTCTCATATTCATATTCTTCAAATATAATCTGAGCTACTTGTTCTCCTATATCATTTACTTCTACAAGTATATTAGCATCATTATAATATTTCGCTGCAGCGTGTACAGCAGCAGCATAATCTACGGGTGTGATCATATTATTACGATATGTACCAACCTGTACGTATGGCATTTGTGAGATATCGATGACTTGGAAAGCCGAGTAATCAAGGCCTTTGCCTCTACTTACATCAACGACTATGACATAGTTACCTTCGGGCTTTGGTTCTTCATATACTACAATACCACCAACTTCTTTGATAGACTCTTTATATACAAGTTGCTTGAGTTTCCAGCCAGCGATTAATGTACCTGATGAACCGAGGAACTCACACTCCATTTCCTGTGCAAATTTCTCTGTATCAAAGTCCATCGCAGCGAGTGTTTCTTCTCGCCATTTATCATCTCGTCCTGGTACATCAGTCCACATCACCTGAACGAACTCATAACCGTTTTTACCAGCTTTGGCACCTTCACATGTTTTATAAAAATGATTGAGTCCGTTTGGTGTTGAGGTTAGTAGAATCTTAGTAGATGTACCTGATGAAATTGTAGGAAATACTGAAGCGAAAAACTGATCCCAATTTTCTACGAATGCAGTCTCGTCGATATAGAGGAATGATACTGATTTACCACGAATTGCTGATGATGATGTAGCTGCCGCAATAATCTTCGATCCATTCTCAAATTCTACTGATCCTTTGTTCCACTCGATGACACCTTGTTGCAACCATTTTGGTAAAGCTTCATAAGCCGTCTTGATACGATCCAATATTTCTCTTGCAGCATCTCCTTTATTTGCGAGTAGAGCAACAAGCTTGTGATCGTTAAACAGAATATAATGAAGGATAAGGCATACTGCAGTCGTTGTCTTACCCGCTTGGCGGCTCGTAACCACACATGTTCTTCGGTTATCTGTGGTTTTACGGATGATTTCTTTTTGATAGTCATAGCATATAATCGGTATTAGTCCGTGGTCAACGTGTACGATCTGAATATACTTCTCAGCAAAATATATTGGATCTCTTGCACACTTTACGAATTCTTGGACCATGTCTTCGGTCCATTCGATCGTTACGCCTTTTCTTTTAAGATTTATGTTACCGAGATATGATCGGTAATCAATAATATCCTGAATATCAACTGTCATCTTTATTCATCAACTTCAGTAGCTCACTCGTAGAGCCCACAAAAAGATTGTTATTGACTGTTTCCTTTTTGTCTTCTGGCTTTTCACCAGTGAGTTTTTGTTTTTTCTCGTGCATGCCTAACAGATCGTTGTTCATATCACCCATCGTCTTAATCATCGTAGCGAGTACTTCATATGCTCGTGGATGTTGTGATTGATCTGCAACTGCTAAAAGTTCGTCGATAGCACTGTGACCTTTCTCAATCAAATCATAGAAATTTTGACGAACATATTTTGTATCGTTTTCTACTTCCTTATCTGTCTCATGTAGAGATGGACGATATGTAGTTGGCAATGCTTTATCACCATCATCAATTTCAATGATATGAGTTTCTTTTACATCTAAGACATCGTTCAATTGTTTCATGTTTTTATCATCCTTCATGAATCTGAATCAGGCCACGGTGAGTCAACGAATTCAACATCACCATAATTAGAATCGGCCCCAATATCGACAAGATTAAGTGATTGAAGATTAGGAGTAGATATTGTAATTGTTGGTGTACTTGTGTATCCTGAACCGCCATTTGTCACAGTAATGCTTGTAAGTGAATCTATACTTGTATCTACTAATGCTGTAGCTGTTGCATTAGCTCCACCTCCACCACTAACTGTAACTGTGGCAGTACTATATCCTAGTCCCTTTTCTGTTAAATCAATTTGTGTTACTTCTCCACCAGAAATAGTAGCGACTGCAGTTGCTTGTACTACATTTATATCTGCATATGTCGTAGCAGTATTTCCTGATAATAATCCAGGACGATTCAAAATCCGTGTTGCAACTTTAAGTGTAGGAGTAGTACCAGTCGGGGCATCGGTTATTGAATCATATAAAGTAGCATCGAATATTTGTGTGTTAGCCAATTTAATAACTTTCTCTCGATATGTCGGACCAAAAAATACACCTTTCATTGTAAAGTCGAGTGTCCATATGAGAGCTCGTCTTTCTTCAAATCCTCCCTCATATACATCATCTTGATTAGTACTTTGTAAAACAAGTGGTATATCGAGTGTAATATCGGGATCATCTGTTAGTTGTACTGTCGTCGTCCACTCTGGTGTAAAGTACGGCAAAATCTGTTCGATGATACGAGTACCATCAGTTGTATTTTTTACCACAATAAACAACGAAAAGTTTATATCATATGGCAAAGGATTGTAGCGATACATTTTCCTTTTGCCATGATCGTCATTTAATTCGACTGTAGTGAATTTATTTCTTGTAGGTAGTTTTCTTTCGGCCGCATACTGAAACCCCGTTACTTCAAAACCCATACGTGGTAATACGATAGAAAATGGTTGTTCTTGTGGGTCACGGCCGCCATCAATACCTTCGATACGAGCCAAGAACTTTTCTCTTGGACCATAAGACAGCGGCACTTTTACTACTTGTTTAACATTACCACTAGAATCTTCTCTATTGATTTGAATATCATTGAATAGAGTTCCGAACAAGATAACGTACTTGCGTAGGGTGTCGTGATAAAAAGTTCTTCCAAACATTAGTATTGACCACCCTCGCTAAATGGATCTGCTTCTGAAAAGTCGATAAAGTCTGATACGCTACCTTCGAAGACTGAGCTATCGTCGAACTGATCGCCTGAATCAGTAGAACTGGACATACCAAGCGGGCGACCAGTGTTTGCATCGATGATGACATTGTTGCTAGCATCGTAAGTAATACCATCATCAGCGTCAGCAACAATAGTATAAAGATCTTCATAATCATCAATGGCTGCGATACCAGTATTAAGTTTCTCACCGCTATATTCCCATAGCTCGCATCTCAAATCATAGCATTGCAATGCTCCCATCTGATAAAATACAGGAGCTTCATGTTCTGCAAATTTGATTACGTATATTTTCTCAGTAAGTGGGAAATAAATCAAATCACCTTCTTCAGGTCGTATTGATGATTCATAATCACCTATTGCCTCATTATATCTTCGATTCGCTACAGTAAATGTAATCTCGTCTCGAATTTGAATATTGAATCGCGATAGGAAATCACCTTCGCCCTCAAATCCTTCTACGTTCTTAATATACATCTCAATTTGATAAGATGCTTTATATTCTGACAAATCATCAGAATTCAACACTTCATCACGTGATACAATTGTACGTGGACAATAGAATACATCATGGCCATATATTTTGATAGACTCAATGATCAAATCCTCGATCAGAGTCTGTTCCGGGCCATTTGTATAATTGTCAAAATATGGGTTTGTAGCCATGTACAATTCCTAGTTTGTAGGTATAATTAGCTAGTGCTAACCAATCATATCCATTACAGGCAGACTATAATTAGTAATCATCTCTTCTTCTAGTTTAGTGATTTCTGCTTGCGCTTCATCGTAGATTTGTCTACCGTTGAATGTCACACCACCAGGTAATTGAAGTCCTTCAAATTTTGTGAGGTTAGTACCCCATTGTCGTTTGATCAATTGAGCCGTATAATATTGTAGCCATCGATCTGCCCATACATCTGAGTATGTAGCTGGATCTACAAGTTCATACGCTTCTACTAGTAAATATTGTCCTACTTCTAAATCGCCTGCAGTCTCATCAATATGTAATCTATTTCGATGACGATTATATCTAATCTGCGGCTTACCTATCAGTAGCTCAGACACTAATGCGAGGTGTTCCATTGTCATATAATAATCTATCAATGCCACATTTGTTAATGTATACAGATCATTCAGAGCGATCTGATAACGAATGTTGAAGATATCGCCTGATGAAGTATTGGGATCACCAATTGGAAAAAGCTTTACAGCTCCAATAATATTTTGCGGCAAATCGATATACTTATTCGAGACAGTATTAGCATCGACTAGATGTTTATAATAAATTTTTTCGGCGCCATCAAAGTGGTAGTCCCAATAAAAACGCAGCGCTTGATCAATACGATCATCAACTTGATCGTCGTCAACGTTAATTTCTATAACTGGTTTACCAAGAGATCGAAGGCAATACTCCTTGAAACTATCTCTCGTTGTTGGAACTGCCATTTGCGCTTCTCCGTTTTATATATTTTTATTTATCTAACTTGCTTCTCTAAGTTCTGTTACGGTCGTATCTATTGTAAACATCTCATCGCTTGGTAGTTTGATTCTTACAATCTTTTCAGAATCAAGTGTAGAAGTAATCGTATTATCACTATCTGGCAAATCTACTCTAATTTCAAACGTATCTTGTATTGTGGCTTCGAGCGTAATTTCACTCGGCAATCTAATTGTGTATGTTTGTAGAGATGCTCTAAGGAAACTTGATATCGAAACAGATGCCGCGATAGTTGGTGTAGTAGCTTGAATCTCAGATCTGATGACCTTAACGGTCCGTAAACCAGAACCGCTTGCCGATGCATTGCCTGCAGTAATGCTTGTGACGAGTGTGACTGCACGTTCGCCAACACCGCTAACACTATGATCTGACTTAGTGAGTGATATTGGCTCAGCGGTAATCTCGCGTTCACCTGTACCAAGCGCGCTGTTAGTTGTTGTCAGCTGACCAAGATTTGTCTGTGTAACTGTTCTCTTCGCAGTACCAGATACGATAGACGTACCTTGCACATCTCCATCAACTGTGACAACCTCACGTTCACCAACACCAGTAGATGAGTTAGTTGTTTGCAGATTTGCGATCGCAGTAATAACACGTTCAGATGTACCACTTACATTGCCGGGAGCAGATTGTGGTAATGTACCTGAACCAGTAATTTCTCTTTCAACAACAGCTGTTGTAGAAGAATCACCTGCCTGTAAATCATTAGCAGAAGGTTGTACAACAGTACGGATACCCGAACCTGAAGCTGATGCGGTCGGTTGTGATATACCAGATGTAGTTGTAATCTCACGTTCACCCGTACCGAGCGCGGAACCTCCTGTTTCAAGAGTACCATTAGCTGTAATTACACGCTCAACTATACCTTGTACAACAGCTACTCCATTGAGTAGATTATTTGTTGTTGGTGATGTGATTTCTCTTTCAGCTGTACCACCTACAGTTGCTGTACTAGACAGCGCAGCACTTGTTGTAGTAATTGTTCTTTCACCAGTACCCAAAGCAGAACTGGTAGTGGTAAGATTAGCAGTTGTTGTAATAACCCGTTCAGCGGTACCTGATACAGATCCAGGAACAGATTGCGGTAATGTGCCAGAGCCAGTGATTTCTCTCTCAGCTGTACCAGAAACACTCGCTGTTGTAGTCAGTGCTATCGGTTCTGATATGATTTCTCTTTCGCCAATACCTGCAGACGAGCTTGATGTTGTAAGAGCGCCATCGATAGTCGTTACAGTTCTAACACCGGAACCAGAAAGTTGACCGCCATTGACACCAGTAATATTTGCGCCAACAGTAACGACTCTCTCACCAGTGCCAGATACAGATATAGTACTTGCATTGAGAGTTGCTGTAGTACCAGTAATCTCACGCTCACCTGTTCCGAGAGCTGAGTTGTTTGTTGATAAAGTTCCTGATGTAGATACTACAGTTCGTAGACCGGTAGCTGATACAGTTGATGTACCTTGTACTTCGTTTGTCGGTGATACAACCGTACGTAGACCTGAACCTGTCACAGATCCTTCAGAAAGACCAAACACACCAACTTCTCTTGTGACAGTGCGTTCACCGACACCTGACACAGAGCTAGAAACAGATTGCGTTAATGTTCCAGATCCGGTAATTTCTCGTTCGCCTACACCTGCAGACGAGTTAGTCGTAGTCAATACTGCAGAAGTAGATACAATCACACGCTCGGCTGTACCACTCACCGTAGAAGAAGTAGTTATTAATGTTGCGCTAACAGTGGTGACTTCACGCTCACCTATACCTGTCGAAGAGTTGGTCGACTGCAGTGTGCCTGTACCAGTAACTTCGCGCTCGCCAACACCACTAACCGTGTTATTAGATTTTATAAGAGTAGCAGAAGTCGTGGTGATTTCACGTTCGCCAGTACCAGTCGCAGAGTTAGTAGATTGCAATGTTGCTGACGTGGAAGTAATTTCTCTTTCAGCTGTACCACTAACAGATGCTGTACCTTGCAAGTCATTAGCCGAAGGCTGTACAATAGTTCGTGTACCAGTGCCGCTACTTGCTGCTATTGCAATACCATTAATACCAGCTTCGCCAGTAACTATTCTTTCACCAGTACCACTGACACTAACAGAATTTACAAGTGTTGCTGATGTAGCAGTAATCTCACGTTCACCTGTACCAAGAGCAGAGCTGTCAGTCTGTAGTGCACCGGTACCAGTAATTTCTCTTTCAGCAACACCACTGACTGTAGCTGTACCTTGTACTTCATTTGTCGGTGATACAATTGTCCTAATACCGCTACCGCTTACAGTAGTTCCAGTGGCTTGAGACACACCAGATACAAGCGTAATCTCACGTTCACCTATGCCCGTTGAAGAGTTAGTAGTCGTGAGTGTTGCAGAAGTGGCTACGACTTCTCTTTCACCTGTGCCAGTAACAGAAGCAGTTGTAGTAAGAGTAGCGCTAACCGTTGTAACTTCGCGCTCACCGACACCTGTGCTAGAGTTAGTACTTACAAGGGTACCAGTACCTACAACTTCGCGTTCTGCTGTACCACTTGCACTGGCATTATTTTGTGGTAACGTACCTGCACCAGTAACTTCTCTCTCGCCTGTACCAGAAACACTTGCTTCTGTTGTCAATACACCATCAGTAAGTGTGATTTCTCTTTCACCAGTACCAATCGCTGAGTTGTTAGTTGATAGCGTAGCAGACGTTGATACTACAATGCGTTCACCAGTACCAGACACGCTCGCAGTGGTTGTAAGGGTACCACTTACACTAACTACTTCTCGCTCACCTGTACCTGCAGAAGAGTTGGTAGATGTAAGTGCGGCCGATGTAGATACAATTATGCGTTCAGCTGTACCAATCACACTTGCATTATTTTGTGGTAATGTACCAGTACCTGTCAGCTCACGTTCAGCTGTACCAACTACACTATTAGTAGTAGTAAGTGTACCAGTACCTGTTATCTCTCGTTCGCCAGTGGCTGTAGTAGAAGCTGTGGTAGTAAGAGCCGCAGATGTAGAAACTATTATTCTTTCAGCAGTACCAGAAACAGAAGCGGTTGTAGTTAATGTGGCCGAAGCCGATACTACACTGCGTTCTCCAGTACCAGATAGAGAAGAATTATTTTGAGGTAAGGTACCCGCAGTAACGGTGATTTCTCGTTCACCAGTACCAAGCGCAGAGTTATTAGTAGAAAGAGAAGCGGCTACCGCAGTGATTTCACGTTCGCCAGTGCCACTTAATGAAGGCGCAGTCGTTGGAGCTAAAGCAGCAGACGCATCACGTTCTGCGACTACATAACCAGCCTCGACATATCCGTCAATTACATATAATACGTCAGCCATTTTTCACCACGCATGAAAAAGACCGAACAAGTCGGTCTTCTTTCGTAATTAATCTTTGGCCGAAAGTGAGGTAACGGTCAAAGATGACGTTACCCAGATTCATGTTTAATTAAGCCGGAGCAGTATACGACAATGCGCTTACAGAAACGGTATCACCAGTTCCCAGGGTCGTCGATGATAACTGAATTGATCCGTTAGCATCGTCGTCAGAACTCACATTGCCTTCGAAAATGACATTAGCATCTGAATCTTGAACTTCGAACCAAGTAACAGTTCCAGCATTTGTATTTGTATTCGATGTAATTGAATCAGTTGCAACTGCTGCTGTACCTGATGCCGCGGCACCAAATGCCGGATCAGCAAAAGTTAGTGTAGCCAATGCAGAACCACCGTTGGCCGTGTAAAAAATCAATTTTCCTGCAGCAGAACCAGCATCAACCCGATCTACAACGGTATCAGCAATCAGGTTCCGAATCGTGGTCGGATGTTGAAGAGTTGCACTCATCTTTTGTTTCTCCTAAGTCTTTATTTTCTGATATTAAATTTAGTTTGATTACGGACCCGTCGGCCTTCTTAATCTCGATGGTACCTTGTAGACCACCTTTATCTTTCATATTCATATTTATACATGTTCGTTTTTTATTATGTCTACCGACACAATATATTTATAAAAAAGAATATCAAGCGTATTTTGGACCGAGATATTCCATAAACATAAATGTGTGTGAGCTATTAGCTGTTCCACCGCCATTTCTGTTAACATTCATACACTCTATGTAATCATTAGCATTGAGATTCCATATTTCTTCAACGACACTACTGGCGTAAGTATGGCTACTACTATTTCTAATATAACCCATCGCTCCGACTGCATACCCCCAAGTTGATCCATTTTTTCTAAATTGATGAACTGGAGTATGGCGCGCTGTCGCGACATTCAGTGAAATATGAGCATGAACTCTATATAAACCAGCTACATCAGCGTACCATCTTGTATTATTAGATGATGTGCTATGCACTACATTTGTGCCTTTCTCATATATACTAGTAGATCCGCTATGATGGGAAGCTGCGGAATTCCACTGCAATGCGACTGTAGTATTTAAACTTTGACCTGCAGTAGACTGTCTTTTAATAAAATGTAATCCATCTTCGTCATCTGCTGGCATCATTCTTTCTATTCTAAAATGGCTAAGATCAAAATTTGCTTGCCAGTTGTCGCCTCTATTAACATCACAATCAATTTGTATTGTCATATCGGCATCAAGATAAAGAAGTTCTTTTAAATAAGCACCACATTCCAGACCCGAAGTTCTTTGATATGTATGAGTAGCTTTAGCCGTTCCATAAAAACCAGCACTACTGTTAAAAAAATGAAATCTAAACCCAGGGGCTCTACGTATACTAACATGAGGGTAATTTGTTGAATCATTGTTTATACTGGCCGAAGCTATATAATATCCACCTGCTCCAACCTGTATAACTCCATCGTCGAGCGTGCTCGATGTACTATCAATATGAAATTCATTGCCTGCACAACTATAAACAGTTGGCATTTTTGCTTCCCAATCAGTGGAAGTTGCAATTGCAGTAGCAGTACTTTTTGAATTCCATATTGTCATATATTCCATCGCGGCCATTACACTGACTCCAAATAAAATAGACTGTTTAGATTATCTGCAGATGGAGCCCCGCGGTAATCTGTTAATGACCCGCTTTTACTAGAATCTTGATTTACGGTTGTTCTAGCTGAGATAGTAACAATATCGTTTGCATCGAAATAATCTACAAACTCAGCAATGCCGCTTGAAACCGTGTGACCACCGATATTCCTTAAGTACGTCATTCTGCCGCTACAAGGGAAAACTACTTTATCAGTGCTCGTTGTATTTACAGAACCTCCGAAACTAGGGTATTTGTTTATTTCTACAATCGGATTTTGTCGGTATTGAGTGTTACTGTCCGCATCATTATAAAATCCAATATGCGCATGTATTCTATAATGGCCAGACTTTTCTATCTTCACTCCTGTATATGTTACAGAACTATCAGTCCACGTATATTGACTAAACACACCAGAAATATTACTTTCTATTAATGATGTCCATGGTCGTAGTGATATTGTCGCTCCGCCTACAATAATTTCTTGTGCTGTACCAGAAAGATAAAGTTGATAAAGAGATTTTTTTCTAGCTGGCAAACCAGAATCGATCTTTATCCACTCGCCGTTATTGTATACTTCTAGAGTACCCAATGAAGTATTGACTCTCATCATTCCGTTTACAGGTGATGTCGGTCTTTCAGAGGTTGTGCCAGCTGGAACTTGTATAAATCCAGTGTCATCTACAGTTAATCCTTTCAACGTTGCCATTACACAAACCTTTGTCTTTCAGCGTGATAATTTTTTGATATTTGGCCTGGTTCTAATGCCTTTTCATAAAATCTCATTAAACCTATATTACCATACCAAATATTTGCTGGTGATGCATCACCTGTACCAGCAGCATTGCTTTCTTCAGAACCACCGCCTATATAGCCATATCGAGGACTTTCAGTTGAATTCGTACCGCAAGCATAAGCAAGTTGACTGTGATCTGTTTCATCTAGATATGTAACTGTTTTACCATCTACATAATAAATTAATGTTCTTGAGCCGTTCGTAAGTTCTTGTAAACCCAAAGTAACAGCTACATGGTGCCATTTATCGTCACGTAAATCGAATGTTTGATTTATAGCATACGTATCCAAAATACCAGATGTAGTATTATAATATTGGAAAGCTAATTTTCCAGCAGAAGGGCCTGTCACATCATTACCAACACCAAATCTAAACGCGCTACTTCTGTCATACGAAAGAAGAATTCTAGAATCTAGAGTATTAGTCGTAGTATTAGAATTAGCTTTACACCAAGCTTCTACTGTCAGTTCTGATAGACTGTTGCGAGAATCGGCCGTCGGAGTCCCACTCGTAAAATGAAAATTACTGACGAATATTGCTGTCGAAGATACGTTGGCCGCGGCATCGCCACCAGTATCAAAGGCTATAGAATATTTGTCAGCGCCATCGAATACAATTTCTGTAGTATCTTGTATATCTCCATCATATTGGTTTCCGCTTAAATCATTAACATTAGATCCACTAAGATATGATGTAACTTCTCCAAAATCATACCAAAATATAAGATTTGCAGTATATGGTTTTGCTATTGAATGCCATATAATATCGCCATTTTTATTATCAGCAGCAACTTGTACTAGATTTACATCACTATTATAAAATAAATCCCCTCCGACCGGTGAAGAATTTTTTTCAGCGCCTATCCCCCGAGGTAATGTTATTGCATCTGCATTATTAACAGTAGTATTTTTTAATCTAGCCATCTTAAGTTATAATCGGCCGATTTACAGTTGCAATTTGCTTGAATGACGCGGTTGGACTTTCCGAAATATTGACG
>BCSF01000323.1_pt1 | contig 20043 bp, 16 predicted proteins | sample 1016431 | NCBI WGS metagenome assembly BCSF01 (sample SAMD00045685;SAMD00045686;SAMD00045687;SAMD00045688;SAMD00045689;SAMD00045690;SAMD00045691;SAMD00045692;SAMD00045684;SAMD00045690;SAMD00045691;SAMD00045692;SAMD00045684;SAMD00045685;SAMD00045686;SAMD00045687;SAMD00045688;SAMD00045689, study...
GCTTTACGACCTCGAATCTCAGCACGGAGAGTATCGAAACGAGCATATTTGTGTTCGTCAATAGGGATGTCTCGTGCTTTCAAAATTTGATCAATCTCCTGCTCAGTAAAAGCAGAAGTAGGTTTCAGGGGATTGGCAATCTGGTTGTAGTCACGAACAAAGACACTAAAAGGACTATGCGTGTCAGTAAACCGCATGATGTTCATCGATGTCTTCGGGAACATCACAAACGGTTTGAGGAACGGAGCTTGACGCAAACCAGCTGACAGAGCTGATGCTGCATCTGAATCCATATTCATAGCGATCTCAGCTGATGCTCGCTGAACAGCCTTATCAGTCAACTTGCCAGTCGTGTCGAACATCTGTTCATAAGCAAGCTTTCTTGCCTTTTCAGCAAGGCCCTGATCTAACGCCTTAGTACCGTTCTCCGTGACGATGTCGAATGCACGACCACGAGCTTCTACGTTGGCAATAAACGAGTTAGTAAATCCATCGAAAGCCGCCATTGCATTCATACCAAACTTCAGCAGTGGATGATTAGACAAATCATTTAACGCTTCAATTTGTTGATACATAGCTTGTGGTCCTAAATCACCACGTTTTGCGCTTCCTTCAGCAAAAGTCCGATACAGCTCTAGGGCTTCATCGTTCTTGCGTTGGAAGTCTGTCTTATAGAGCCACGCAACAGAATTAGGATCTTGTGATGCCCGTCGAAATACTTGACCCATGTAGGTGCCAGCTTGCCGAAGAGTCTCTCCCATACCGAAGTACATGTGGAGACCACGACGAAGTGTCTTTCTATCTCCAGCTGCAAGTGCACCTGCAAAGGTCGCAATAGGACGTTCTACAAGCAACACCAAGTTGGAAGCACCAGCTTTGATCGGTGTGCTGAGAGAAGACAGGATTGAGTTGTAAATGTTTGCCCAGACCCCTTGCATGACAAGAGATTGAACTTCGGGGTTTCCATCAACAAAAGCTTTACTTACAGTGCCGCTGCTCTCTCGAATCCATTCGTTCAATGAGTGCATAGTACGCACCTTGCCGTCCGTCATCTCATAAGCCAACATCAGTGGCTTAAGCATTTCAGGTCGTTCTTTGTTGACGGCTTGAAGAGAACTCAGTGTTTCGTTGGACTCACGGACAATACGCTCAAAGGCATCTTTGACGCCTTCTTCGTTTGCTTTGGCAATCTCCTTAAAGAAGTTACCGCCAGGCTTGTCTTTCAAAGCCTTAGCTGCCATGTTCAATACACCCAGACCACGACCAGAGACATAACTACGCTGTCCCTTTTGAATCATGAGATAAGCCAGACGATCTAGGATTTGTTCCTGTGCACGACCGACAGCTGCAGTCTCATCCACCATCCTCATACCTTCAGCCATATCAGACACCTGACCAGCTGTAGAAGTCTCGATGTATGCCATCGCTTTCTGGAGGTTCATGTTGGTGTAGTCCTCCGTATATTTACGGATAAGCTTCATCACACCGCGATATGCCTCCGCATTGATGACGCGGACCTTTGTATCTGGGTCAAGTCCTTTTAGGGGGTCCAGATAGCGTTTGAGCTGTGCAGGGGTCATCCCATACATATCAGCAGCCATTTTTTCTCCGATATCGTCAATCTCTTTGAATGAGATATAACGACTGTCATCGACCTTGTATCCGTACTCTCCAGAGTTTTTAAGGGTATTAGCTTGCTCCCTCAAAAGCTCAAAAGCATTCTCACCATCTTTAGTAACGTACTTGTAAGCAGGGTCTGTGAAGACTGTGCCCACACGTCCGTACCCGGAATCGATATTCTTTTGGCTACGAACAGCCTGTACTGAGGAATCCCTGATGGTGCCGTCTACAGACTTGATACCAGACTCGTAGGCGTCATAGACGTCATGTATTCCCAGTTGAGGTGTCGGGTTGTCCAGGTCGTAGTTGTTAGTGAAGTTATATTCACCAAGGTCATCGAGGGCATCTGAACGCTTAGCGACTTGCTTAAGGAAAGCATCTTCAATATCGTCACCACTGACATTATTGAAGTCGATGTCTTCTTTGCTAATCCATTCTTTAGCAAGCTCATCTTCAGGAACCCATTTGGTGGCTTGACGCACACCACGTTTTCCTCTAAGAAATCGTGCGGCGGGACCGAGAATGTCAGCAAAGATTCCCAGACCAATACCTTCGTTCCTATTCTTTGCCCTAATAACGTCAGGGTGGTCGGTATCTAGGGTTGCCCAGTCAGGAGGAAAGATGCCAAACAGGTTGTGACTTTCATCCGTATTCAGAAGATCACGAAGAGACCGTTGGAGGTTTGCGTCTTTCTCTTGAGTTTCAACAATGCTGTCCACAGTTGCTCCAGCACCGGCTGCAAGACCGGTGTTAGCGAACAGCTGGAAAGCTTTGTCGTTTTCTAGTTTTTGTAGGTTCTGAGCAAGCTTACTTCCTTTAGCTGCTTTGTTTGCCGTAAATGCTTGTACTTTACCAACACCTTTCTTACTAGCAATAGTAAGAGCGATGGTTGGAAGAATAATAGAAGAGATCTCTCTAAGAGCCTGAAGTCCGTTATCAGTAAACTTATTGAGTTTAGGTACATTGACACCAGGAATCTGATTGATCAGGTCAACGCCAAAGTCCACTGCACCTGTAGGCACAGCAAGGACTGCTTCACCTGTAGTGCGAGCAAAGTCGCCGACGTCGTATCCCTCTTGCCAAGGCATACTTTGATCTTCCTGTTGCCCTTCCTGAGGTTTCGGGGCTGCCGTAGCAGCTTGCTGAGGTTGGCTATTAGATCCGGCAGGAGTCGCCCCTTGAGGTTTCTCCTGTTGCTCCACTTCAGCTTGAGAGGGTAGTGCGTCAACTTGTGACATCACACTCTCTGCATAATCCTTCAGAGCTTCCGTATCTAGTTCGCCTCGCTGAGCATTCATGTACTCATCGAATTGGCTCATTTCATTTTGAATGTAGGTCTCATAGTTGCTGGGTCATTTAGAGCAGCAACGCTATTTCCGTATTTAATTGATTTTTTAATTACACCGTCATAATATCCAGCGTTCTCTTTATTAAACCCAGGTCCTAAACGGCTGACGTTTCCTTCTCCACCGTTGTAAGCGTAGATAGCAAGACGTAAATCGCCATCAAAGAACTTGACAAGATAAGCCAGATACCTAGCAGCTCCATCGATAGCAGAGTCAGTATCGAGGGGATCGACACCATACTGTTCAGCAGTAGCTGGCATGAACTGTGCAATACCTGCAGCACCTGCGGAGCTGAGAGTCTCACCACGAATCACGTCAGGACGATATCCACTTTCCTGTTCCAACAAACCAGCAAGGATCGAAGCTGGTATGCCGTGTGTATTAGCTGCCTCTTGGATCTTGTCTCCATAGCCACCAGGGACTACAGCAGGGTTGAACTCCGAAGACACAAGACCACGAATAGATCTATTAGCAGTCGGGTATTGATAAAGGAGTGCCCTTGCTACTGGTGATAGCTGACTATCGACATATTCCAAGGAAGGTGGGGGCACCAAAGGTGGCATATCCATAGCTGCTCTTGCTTGATTTAGTACGTTCATCGGCGTCAGGCCGAGCTTGTTTGCTACGTGCTTGACAATCTCAGGAACACGGAATCGACCTGGCACTTTGATGTCCTTATCGAGTTGCTCCATTTCAGAGCCACTTAGAATGGCACCAGGACTATTAAGGATATTCTTTCCAACAGCTCCGAGAAGTTGGTCTACTTCAATTCGACGTGATCGACTTGCATAAACAGACTCTTTCGTTGATTGTGCGGCTAGACGGTCTCTTAGATTTTTGAATCCAAAGGTGGTTCCAGCTCGTTCATTGAAAAAGAAATCACTTGTCGGGTCCTTCTTTCCACGTTCAAAAGTAGTAAATACCTCTGCATAAGCTTGTTCAGCAAGAGTGTCGATGTTGTCATCAGGACCTGCGTTTGCCAATAGTTCAGCAAACTTCCTATCGAACATACCTTCCAACTGCATCGTGATGATTCCAGCCTCATGGCCAGTCTTACCATCAGCAGTTACCTTTAGCCCTTTTGTGGCAGCAACTAGCTTTTTGATCTGATCTCTATAACCAGACACCTTAGGAGTTCTAGCCTTGTCTTGATTAGTTGCTACTGGCAACCATCGGTCATGGATCTGTTTGCTAGGCACACGAAGGACCTGCTCAACAGTCAAAAGGTTATTAACAGCAAGGTTTTCAAACTCCTTATTAGCCTCACGGATCACCTGGGCAGAAGCCGTGTCTTTACGCATCGCAGTGATGCGAGTGCTTTCAAGACCACCACTCAGACGACGATACCGATCTTGTAAGGCATCGAGGTCTTCGTCAGTAGGACGATAACCGTTTTGATACTCCTCGATGAACTGTTGTTCTAACTCACGTGCCTGTTGAAGATCACGATCACGCTGTTCATTAAAGTTGGTTACTTCCTCAGCAAAACGTTCTGACTCCAGATTTTCAAACAGAGCACCCTTTAGCTGACCATACGTTTTACCACCCATGCCAGGCATCGGTGTGTCTCTAATTGATTGAAGCTGTAGATCAGTTATCTTGCCAGCTTTGAACAGAGCTTGGATGTGTTTGACTGCCTCAGCAAACCCACGACGATAACCACGTACCTTACCGTTTTCGTCCAAGCTGTTTGCCATTGCGTTGACAAACGTCGGCATATCCATATCGGCTTCAAACTGTGTTTGAGCCCTGGCTACCTTTTCAAAGCTTGCTTTTTGAGCGTCGTTAGCTGACCCCTCCTTCATCAGCTTGGCGTGAAGCTTCTGCTGTTCGGGATAAAGGACAGAACCGAGGAGGTCGTCAGAGTAGGCACTCAGACCAAACTCTTTCATAAAAGCCATACGAGCCTGTGAGATAGCAGCGCCCCTGGTGGCTTGGTCAGTGACGTTGGCGTTCATCAGTTGTTGAGGAAGCCACGATTCGTAGTACCTGTTAGCCAGGTTGAGACGGATCTTTGCCTCTTGTACTTCACGCCAGCCAGACAGCTCTACAACCTGCTGCGCTGTCTCATGATTTTCAGTTGCCTCATAGACAGCAGAACCTAGGTCTTCAGTTTGATTGTTGAGTTGCTTGAGGCCCTCGACCTCTTCCTCAAACCCTTGACGTACAAACCCTTCAGGGTTCTGAAGGTATTGGTTATACAGCTCGTTCTCCATTCGAGCGGTTTCTTTTTCTCTGTACGCTTCCTCACGTTTTTGAAAGAAGCTACCAAGTTGAGACGAGATCTCACCAAAACCTTGAAAGGCTTTAGCCAGGTTGTCAGCACGTGACTTATCACGAACATACGCATCTTGGATGTTCTTTTGTTGTGACTCTCTAAGTGCCTGGAGATTTTGATTGATACTAGATGAAAGATCGGGAACCTCTACAGGATCAAATGTCCCGTCTTTCGAGAATGATTGATAGGAATTTGTCATTAGTTATTTTGGTTACCGGGCCATCCAGCCGCATTTGCGCGGGATTGAGGTGCTGATGCTGGTGCTTTAGGTTTTGGACTCCACGGCATACGTCCATCGTTCATCTTTGCGTAGCCCTCTAATCCAGTAGCAGCTGTACCTAGCATTGAGCCCATGAACGCAAGGTTTGCACCTGTCATGTCGGTGTCAGGTTTCATCGGAGCAAAACCAGGAATAGGCTTGAACTTCACAGGAGCGTAAGCCTTACGGTTTGCCTCTAGAAGTTGACGACGAATATCACCGACGTCGCTGTCATAAGACTCCCTGGCTCGTACAAGGTTGGATGCCGTTAGAGCTTGAGATCTACCAAAGGCAGCAAGGTTCCGACCTTCTAGTCGTCCTGCAGTAACTCCGGATCCCATGAACTTTTGAGCTTCCATCAACTTGACGAAGTCGTCTTGGAACGTAACTGTTGCTTGGTTAAAGATGTCATTCAGCTGAGTTTGTTCAGCTGCATATCCACGACTTGCAGCAAGAAAATTTTCATCGACTTGCTCTTGCATTTCGATGGTATTTTGTGCATATTCAGCCCGTGTCCTATCCCAATCAATCTCACGGAGCTTCAGTTCTCGTTTGTATTTTTCTACTTCAGCACGTTTTTGAGCACCAGCAGAGGCAAGACCGCCTACTGCTGTCATTGTGCTACCTGCTGCAGTTAGTAGTAGTGTAGGTTCGCACACGGCAAAATTCTATAAAGGTTAAATTGTTTGGGCCATGTTTGATCTCACGAAGAAACTTGAATCCCAGAAATTTCAGTAGTTTGAGGTGGACTGTATTTCTTTTGTCGGCGATATTCCAAAGATACTTTTCCGTTCGAGATTCCACAAAGCGTTTACACTCTCGCGCAAATGTCAATGGGTATGTCTCTATCTCAGGGGTACAAAGCATCCAGATACCATTATCAGGACTAACGCCAAATGCTCCACCCCACTCACCACTAGGCAACTTAAAGGCTAATGAGTAGTCCGTAAAAGCCGCTGCAAAGAGCACTTGTGATGGGTTATGACCATGACCCTCTTGTATCTCTCTTCGATCGTCTGGACGGAGATTAGAGGCCAGGTGTAACGCCACCGTACTGGTGAGAGGGTGGAAGTATTTAGACATTCTTGTAGTATTTTGGTGAATAATCGCCCTCCCATGTCAATGAAATAAGAGTTGCAGGAAGAGGAGAGGTGGAATTGATTGATAAGATAAAGTTAATATTTTTTTCGTATATTGGAACAACTCCCTGATATTCATCTTCGACCAAAACATTATCAGCAAGATAGCGATCATACGTTGATGACGCAAAATCTACGTTGAAATCATCCTTGCCTGTACGTGTAACTGCTGCGCTGTACTCACCCAATCGACCAAATAACGGCTTGACCCTATGGACAACAAGGCTTCCACGTTCTTCGTTGATAGTTCTTTCACCAGATACTTTTTGGACAAAGAACCTAGGAAGTTTGACTTCCATATTATAGATATATCCAAATGTTGTAGTCCCTGACCAATTCCCGTCAAGAGTAATAGTTGTTCCAGACATTGGTACAGTGATTGATTGATACATCACACCACTGGTTCCAGGTTGTATTGCTACAAGTTTTTTAGTACGGTCTATATTTCCAAGCCAGCTGAGTGAGAATGAAGTCTTGCGTGTAGTGGTGTTGTAGGAGCCAGTAGCTGAACTGTAGTTATCTAGGTGGATCAGATACTCATTGTCATGTTCCTGGACCGTTGACTCGTCATCACGGATCAGATCAATCCTTTGCAGGAAGTTCTGATTATCGACCATAATGTAAGAGTCATTAACGACACAGTGATAACGAAGAGGTCGGGGAAACGTCCAACGGAACCAAGATGATTGAATCTGTTTATCAGCGATATTGAAATACTTGTAACCAAAGACTTCATTGCTGTTTGATTTCCCAAAAAAGACGCTTGTGTTTTCGCGTGAGTTAGCAAGTAGGTCAACCTCTTTACTAAGCTTACGAGACACAGTCTTACTCAGCTCGTTTACATTAGGCTCACCTTCACGTGCAACGTTAGACATCACAAAGAAACGGGAGTGAGCACCAGCGTTGTCAAGGAACCCGGCAGTAGTACCGAGAGAGAATGGAGGTACGGCTGTGTTGTAGTTGTAGGTTGCAATACTGCTAAGACGAGCAGAGTCAGGGTTCAGGATGTCACTGTCAGTTGCAAGTAAGAACTGCTGTTTCTCTCCGAACACAAGTAGACCTGTGTTGATCTCAATGGCGTCAAACAGGATGCCTGGATATTTTGAGCTGCTGCTGATGTCAATAGGATCAGTACCAGAGACTGTCAGTGCAGTGTTGACGAAGAAGTTCCCAAGATCTCCTGGGCGAGAAAGGATGATGTTTTCGTCACTGAGGAACGCAAGTCTGTTACGGAAGAAAACTACCTTGTTAATAGTCTTTCCGATAAAACTTGGCAATGGATTCGTGTTATCATCACCTACTTCCCTGTCATTGTAGGAAAATTTTTTTACCCTAAAATTGCCACCTGACTGTCGTTGAATAATGACAGGCATAGTGCTGTCATCAATTTTTTTCAAAATACCTGGCTCAGCACATTCGACCCAAGAACCTGGACCGCTTACATTTGCAGTGCCTTCAAATTTCAAGTAGTAATCATCTTCAGCTGCCGAGCTATTTGCGACTTTAACGATATAGCCTTTTTTACACTGAAATGGAAGTCCGGTGACATCATTTACTTGATCAGTAATAACAGTCATCAAGTCAGTATTCTGTGCCTCGACAGTAAAATTACTTGTACTGTGAAGGTAAACACCGTTGCCAATAACTTGATAGCTGATATTAGTTCCTGATAACTGAGATGTTATTCCACCAATAATAGTATCAACGCTTACGTTTGTTTGAGAGTTAAACGGTGTTGGCTCAGGTCGAACTGCTTTAATACTAGCCCGAACAGAAACTGTCTCTACTTTATCAATATTGATCGTATATTGTTGGCCAGCAACTGTACACTGTACGGTATCACCTTCAGCCCAGCCCTCTCCACCATGGAGTAAGTCAAGAGATGCTGCATAAGAACAGGTGAAATCTTCAGATTCTGGTGTTTCGTCATTCCTATTAGGCATTGGCCCTTGCTGACCAGTGACAGTTAGACGAAAAATTAAGTTCTTCTTGTTAGAACCTGAGTTTTTAACAAAGACTTTAGTGCCAATATGAGGACAGTGACCTTCGTCTCCACTAAAGTTATTAAAACCCTCTAAATTTCCAACTACACTTTGACTGGTTTCAAGTGAAATTCTTGTAGCACTTGTAATAGATACCGTCGAGGCCCCAGGGCTATGGATATTTATACCATACTGCCTACCGTTTTGAACCCTTTTAAGTTCTACAAAAGCTGAGTAAGTATGTGGACGTTCATCTGTTTTAGACACGTTAAGGGGCTGCATTGCAGTCACCTTATTTCGATTACATACAAAAGTGCTGTCGTTAATTGTCGTGAACTGAAGATCCTCAGCACCGCGTTGATTGGTAACAGGATTGACAGTGGCTAAATAAGACTCAGTACCGCTGTCGTGGGTGACAGTAATCTCAGCTCCCGTGTCGGCATCCCACATAGTGACGTGCCCATTCGTAGCCACCTGACCGATGTAACTGCCCTCTGTCTCATCCCTGTAGTAATGGAACCAAACCCCATCAGAAGTGGCATTGGCTAAAGGAGACGTCCCTACACGTCGTGCACCAGGACGCTTGTAAAGACCACGGTTTAGATCGGGGACGCAATTCAAGGCGTCATTGACCTGCCCTTGACCTTTCTGGCTGTCAGGTACTTCAGAGATGCCTCCAAAGAAATTAGGAATTGTTTGAGTAATACTTGCCATTAACGACGCAATGCACGGAACGGTTGATAGGGGGTGTATGACTGGTCATGTCCAAGACCTAAGTAGTTGAAGTCTCCCTGGTTGCACTCGTACTCCATGCAAATAGCTCGTCCATAGGCTTCCTGTTGTTGAAGCAAAGGGACAAGTACGGGGTTAGATACCAGCTGAGTAGCTGCGCGGACTGATGCTTTCTGAACTATGTATCGCTTGAACACTTGGGGCAGATCCTCGAACGGGAAAAGCCAGACGACATTCATCGCGATTTTATCGTCAAACTCATATGTATGTTCTAACTTATTGTAGAGCTTGCCATTGCGCTTGACCACGTCAGTAGTGCGTAAAAACTCTTCTTCGTGGACATCCATACGGAGGACGTTTGCCGGGATAGAGATCTCCTTACTGTTGTCAGGAGTGAACTCGTAGTGCTCTTCACGGTTATACACCCAGCCCTCGCTTTGTACTTCGAGGTTGGATTCTTTTAGAAGGTTATAGATGAACTCGATTTCAGGGTTTGTAAAGTCGAGGGAGGTGACAGGAGCTTGACCGATACTCCCCAAGATTGAATTTACTGCGGATAGTTCGGTATCGAGATCAATAGTTGTAGGAGTAGTCATAAAAAAAGGGACCCCATAAGGAGTCCCGGTATTGAATAAATCAGAATGCGGAAGGTGCAGTGGCACCCACGTACAGCTCAACAGCTGCAGCAGGGTTAAGGAAGTCAGCACCCATGGCCAGACGGCCAAGGATGACGTCGCCCTGGTACACCACAGACACGTCGCCGCTGGTGGTTTGCACCTGAGGACCGATGGCCTCGACACAACCGGCTGCTTCCTTTTGGAAGATCAGACCGCAGGACTTAGCGCCCAGTTCGGTGTTGGAGCCGTAGTCATTCTTGTGACCGCCAGCGTTTGCATCCTCAGGAGTCGGAGCGATGAAGTCGCCGGTGTTGCCGGGAGAAGTCTCACCGGTGGTGCCGCCGTACTTGACGCCGTACTTGCCGAGGAAAGGAATGTTTTGGCTCTTGTAGATCTTGATACCAGCGATCTCCACGATGCCGTTGCCGGCCTGACGAGAAGAACCCTGAGCATCGCGATTCACGAGGCCGTTGTCACCAACTTGTTGGATCAGCGCGTAGTACTGTCGTGCGTTCAGAACGCCCACACGTCCGTCGCTGCTAATACCCTTCTCATCCATCGCAGCTGCGGCGTCGTAGAAGGCATCGATCAGGCCGGTTGCGGAATAAGCATCGGATTCGTTGGTAGTAGAACCAACACGAATCTGAGTACCGCCGGGCTCGATGAAGTTGGTTTTGGTGATCGGAGAAGCCTTACGTGCACCACGGGTGATGCTACGGAAGATCAGACGATCGTATTTTTCTGCAAGTGCATAACCGATCTTACGGGAGATCTCAGAGCGCAACTCATAGTGAGCCAGAGTCTCATCGAGGTTGTAAACAAATGCACTGGAGATGAGAAGATCATCAACGGTGATAGTCTTCTCAGCCACCGGAGGTGCACCATCGGAGTTACCGAGGATTGCGTTTCCGGGGGTGTGGTACTCAGCCGTGGTACGACCGGTGTAGATGAACTGAAGGCTCTTGCCATTCTTCAGCGTACGCTTCATGACAAGGTCACGAGCGATTGCATTGTTCTGGAAGCCTTTGAACATTTCTCCACTGAACAGTTTCAAGTAGAGTTCGCGGGGATCAGACCCGCCATTGTCTGCACCAGGCCGTGTAAGGCTCGTGGTCAGAGTAGAAGATTGATGTGCCATTTTACTGGAATAAAGTTAAAAAAGTATTTGCGACTCTCGAACGTTCAAGAAAATTTTTTGTGGTCTATTCCCACCGTCTAGACGGCAAAGGGTATCCACCGTAGTGGGCCAATGCCTAGACCCTGGAGACGGAATCGAACCGTCTCTACACCATCAGGGTGTGTAGGGATCCAGCCGCTCACGCGCTTGACACTGGTGTAGCCATCCCTACGTGGCTGTAACGGACCATGCTCCTTAATAAGGTTTACATAGTTATGGTTGGTTTCTCACGCCTACCACTGGTCAATTTTAACCACCGTCGTTGTCTTCTGTTGTCTCTTCAGTTGTGTCTTCGTCCTCTTTCGTTTCTGGCTCAGGGGAGTGCCAAGTGATTGCGGCACGAAGAACTTCAGATTGATGCGCCATGGGATTTGATGTATTCCACACCGCGATAGACGAGCTTCAGATCGCGCTTTGCTTTGACCTGTTGCTTCACCGCAGCACGTACTTCAATTTGAGTCATGATGAATCTCCAGTGACCGGTGCCCCGTTCCATGCAACCGGCGTCATGCGTCCCGAAAGGGATGAACGGACGAGATTCAATTAGAAGACGTACTTAACTCCAGCCTTTGTACCTACAGCCAGATCTTCGCCAGTGACGAACGACAGCTCTCCGTAGATACTCAGCTCATCCGAGACAGCCAGAGATCCGCCAGCCTTACCAGACAGCTCCACTTCTTCAGTCGCAGCATCGATCAATACGGGGCCACCTTGGACATACCAAGAACCACCAGCGAACGAGCCTTCGGTGCCAACGTGAAGATCAACAGCAGTCGAAACTTCACCGTCAACGATGCTTTGGTTTGCTTCGACGTTTGCATAGGGGGCAGCCTGTACTCCATGGGCACAACCCAAGAGCAGACCAGCAACAATAATAGATTTCATAATTTAAGATTTAACGCATTTGTCTTTGCCGTTTTTAGTACCGGCATATTTGTATCCTTTCCAACAGGCTTTGCCGTCGGCTCCTTTAATTTTACCTTTAAGGTTCTTACGGTTTTTCATTAGAAAGAAATGTCAGATCGATCTAGCTTCATCAGAACATCATTCCGATAAGCTTCATCGTTTTCGTAACGTGGATCAGAGATCGCCTCGACCACTTCCGCTTGACTACGGAAGGTGTCCCGACTATTGGCAGGAGGCTTACCTTGAAGGGTTCGACCTTCACTACCAAAGGCGTTGTCGTATTTAGCTTTGAGACCATCTACAGCCAGCTGAATCATTTCAGGTGAGCCGTTATCGATGATGGCCTCAAAGGCATCAACTGCATCTTCACTCAGGTTTTGACCTGCCCATTCAGTGATGGCGGTATAGGCCTCGTCACCACCAACGGATTCTTTGATTGATGCAACATCAGATTGACTGAGGTCAGCAGTGGCTTCACCTCCTTCACCTGCAGCATCTTGCATAGACATATAAGCACCGAGGAGTTCGGCACTACTCATCTGACTAAGCGCCTCAAACGTCTCTTCAGAGATCTCACCAGTTTCGTAAAACTCTGCAGAGGCTTGACTGATGGCTTGTGTCGCCTCGGTCTCCTCGAATTCGTACTCCTCATCGTCCGTCTCATATTCCTCGCTATCTTCCTCTTCGCCTTCATCACCTCCCTCTCCCAGTTTCTTCTGGAGTTCGAGGTAGGCCTGTTCGAGTTGTGACGCATCTTTGTATTTACCTGCAAGCAGTCCTTCCTGCTCAGCCAACATCTGCTCACCGACTTCTAGCGAGTCCTGTTCATCAGCGTTCAGGACTTCCGCTTCGGGGGTGTTGTCGTAAGTAAGAGTTTCAGCCATCTAGTTGTTCGGGTGGTTGTTGTTGTGAGAACTGCTGAGCGAGTTCTTGTGCTTGTGGATTCTTCGTCGGGTCCATCAACGGAGCTGATGCCATCTGTCCGGCCTGATCGACCAAGGACCTCTGGATGCCCAGCTGTTGTTGCTGCTGCAGATCGCCTTGCAGTTGCTGCGGCGTCTTGACGAGGTTGAGTACGTCAATGCCTTGTGCTGCTGCCAGACGTTTGATCGCCTCAGTCGGGTCGATGTACTTGACCAACGACTCAGGCCCGAGCGTCTGAGCAATGGTTCCGATGAACTGAGTCAGTGCCTCACGGTCCTGACCACGACCCAGTGCATTCACACCAGCGACGATGGTCGGGTTGACGTAGTCCTTAGGGATCTTCGGCAACTGACGAGTGCGTTGCATGACCAGAAGGGTTCGAGCCAGGTACGGCTTGAGGAACTCAACGGTCAACAGGGAGAACAATCCACCGAGCTGTGATTCCAGCTCCATCTGAGTGAGGCGTACCTCTTCAGCTGTGGTGCGCTCACTGTTCCGTACGTTCAACAGAAGGAACGCTTCGCCAATGCGTCGTTCGATCTGCTGTGCCATCTGTAGGGCAGTGGAGAAGTCAGCTGTCTTGCCGACCTGAACCACCTGGACGTCTTCGGCCCGCCCTTGGACGATGGCTCCGTTGCCTGCTTTGGCAATGGTCTGAGGCTTTGTAGATGCAGCTGGGTTGACCAGGAAGACAACCTTCGCTGCTGCTGCTGAGCCTTCGCAAAGAGCTTGACTCAATGCTTCGAGGGAACGGAGGTCGCCAAGGAACTCCTCAACACGACCACGTCCGTAGTCTTCGCCATCAACCGAGACCATGCGGAGCACGAGCCAGGGAGAGGCGTCAGCTGGTGCCTTACTAAGGGAGCCAGGGATGATCATGTCATCTACTTCCTGGTGCCATACCCACGAGCCGTTGTCCTGACGTCGGACATAGGTGAAGACCTCAGCGTCTTCGTCGTGGTTGCTGCCCATATCCATGGACCGATTGGGATCTGGCTGGAGGTCAATACCCAACACCTTTCTGTTGATCAGCTCCTTAGTGACGATCTCGCACACGTAGCCGTTGCCATCACGGCTGACGACATAACGGTTGAGAGGGAAGTTCTTTAGACCCTCTTTGCCCATAAAGATCAAGGCGTTCCCGCCAACGATCAGGTGCTTGAGAGCCTGGTGAACGACGACACGATCACTAGATGCAGAGATCTTGTCCATAACCATTCGTTCCATCTTGGCGAATGACAGGTCAAGTTCACTACGAATCTCAGCTGGAATCTCTTCCCCAAGTTTATCGTCCCTAACTTGTAATTTAAAGAACGATGTCTGTGGAGGAAGCAGTGCCAACATAAGTTTGGCTGCCAAAGTTACAACAGCTTTACTACCCACTGATTGCCAGGGGGTAGTTAGCTTTCGTTTGCTTGGACGAACGCCAAGGTCATCAACAATAAGGTGGGGAAGCGTCAGCTCAGAACACTCAACTGCCCGATCAAGAAACTGTGATCGTGCGGTAGACAGTTGGTTGTACCGCTCTTTCGCTTTATACATTCAGACCTCCAGTAGATCCACCAGAGGCTTGCTGTGAAAGAGGAATCTTCAGATCAGATGCACCAACACGCTTGGCACGTTGGACTGACATCTTCTTAGCAAAGTCAACTTTCGGTTTCTTCTCTTTTTCTTGTAGAGCTTGCGGCGGCGGCGGGGGCTTCACAGGCTCAGGTGCTTTCTTTTGGATAGGTGGAAGCTTCGGAGGATCGGGCGGCTTCGGTGGTTTGAAACCAAGCAATCCTGCAATGTCAGCGCACATCTTCTTCTAAGAGTTCTTTAATAAAGGTCAAGACACTGACCTGCCCAGCTCGATAATAAATATCGGGAGGGAGATCAGAGGGTTTGACTGGCTCATCAGGGAATGCTTCCTCTAGACGAGCCAAGATCATGTCCAGTTTTTCGTACTGGAACTTAAGCGTATTGGGGTAGGTTTCGGTTGTCATGTTCAAAGAACGACGGCATTCGAGCAGCACGTGTCTCAGAAAGTTGAGGAGCTTTGCCCTCATACATCAGTCGATCACTGGAATCCAGCCAAAATTTTTTGTTCAAATATTTGTTCTCTGCTGTAGAAGACAGAGGCTTCATCACCCAGTTGATCGTTGCCTTTCGGAGTTTGTCGAGAGACTGTGACGTCTCCAGACCAAGCTCCTTACAGACAAGAGAGTTAGTAGCTACGTGGACTTGTTCGTCCCTACTAATATCGGCTGATACTGTGCGTAGCTGAGCGTTACCGAGGAAGCGGAATAGCGGGAGCAAAGTAAAGAAAATTGAACGCTCGGCAACCATTGCTTTGGCAATCGTGTGATCCGGATGAGCAATCCAGGCATCCCGTAGCCGCAGTGCTTCGGCCTCAGCCGTTGGATCAACGCCGAGAGAGTCGGCCACGTAACCGAGTGCAAGGTCATGCTTAATCTCGTCTGTGACGTTGGATGCAAGCAACTTCCGTGCCATTTCCGGTACTTCATTCTCCAAAGCATCTTGAATAAAATCACCAACAGGCAACTCCATGTGGCGCAGAGCGAGGGCTCTAAAAATGACCTCCTCTGCACCCTCTACAACCTTCCCACTCGTACCTTGAACGGGTGTCCAGCTTCGTTTTCGATTAAATAGTTTTTCGTAAGGGTTCATTCAGCGCAATCGCATTGTGGTTCTGGGGTGTCAATAAGAGAGGCGAGATAGTCATCTACCTCTGTGTCTTCTAGAGCCGCATAGGCATCAGATTTATCTTGCACGTCAGCTTTCACTTGCAGTGCGTAGTACATAGAGGTCTGGGGGCCAACCATCCACTCTTCAATAAACTCACGGTCGTAAGTAACCATGTCTGACCATGTGTTGAAAGAATATGCGTGCCAGAGACCTGACCGCTGATACATCTCAACAACACCGTTAGCCACACGGACATAGTCATCCCAGCCAACGTCCTGGGCAATCTCAACGTCACCGTATTCAAAGGTTTGGACACCGAAGGTGCCGCTATCCCTATCAACAGTGCGTCCTACAGGGGGAGCGATCTCAGGAGTACAGGTGTAGCCGTCCAAATCTTTTGAACGGTAAGAACATGAGGCAGTCGGTGCAATAGCAAAGGCCCGCACCATGTTGTTCTCACGTGCAATCACAGAAGCACGTTCAATGCCATCGTTCCACGCTTTGACAATCTCATGAGCAACGGTAGTGGTCTCAATCTCGTCGTTCAGGAACTCCCAAAGAGCGTCACCAAACTGTCGATAAGTTACTCCGTACCGCCGTAGGAGGTTTGCCAATCCGAGAACGCCAAGTCCAACTTGTCGATCAATTTCAGGAGGGAGATATTCTCCTGTCTCGCCGACTCCAGTAGTTCCATGCAACGAGCACAGCTCTTGCATTCCTTGCACGAAGGCGTCACTGAGGTTTCCAAGTTCACAAGCTCCAAGTGAAATATGTTGTAAGAGGCAAGTGCCTCGACTGGGGAGGAGAACCTCCAGGCATACATTCCCGTAGATTCTTTCCAGCTTGTCGTTATACCTGACCTTTGTCAGCCAGATATCTCCAGAGGCAATGCCTTTGTAGAGTTTCTGTCGAGTGACAGCATCCATCTCATGCCACCAAGCCGGGCTGATGTTTACACATCGTTTAACCCAAGGCAGTAGATCTCGTGGAGCTGTGATGAACTCATCGAGGTCAGGATGGTTTGCATCGAGGTGCAGAACTATTGCTCCGTTGCGGAATTTTCCACCTCTGCGGAGAGTTTCGTTAAGCACAGAATAGATTCGGCCAAATGATACTGGGCCAGACGCAACAACGCCTGATGGCCTCTCGGTCCCTTTTGGATCGAGCTTAGAGAGGTGGATTGCAACGCCAGCTCCGCCTCGCAAAGCTCTACTTGCAAATCGCCAAGACGCTTGGATACCATCGGGGCCGTCGAGTTCATTATCTACTAGGAAGGTTGTGCAGCTGACAGGGAGTCGGCCATTGGGGTCATCGATCCAGGACTGAACACGGCCAGTCCTTGCAATTAAATTTGTCATTAAACTAAGTCGCCAAGTTGGGGTGGGAAATATCGTGGTCCCTTTAGAACCTTCCCGTCTACTCGGTATAAAGGTTTACCGTCCTCACCGAGTTTGGACATATTGGATTGGTGAACTCGTCGATAAGCTTCGTCGAGATCCCATCCCATATTTGCACCGTATTGGTAACAAACATATAGAAGATCGCACAGTTCTTTTAGACAGTCGGCACGATCTTCGTGGTCATGAGCATCGAGGAACTCTAGGTATTCCTCAGCGATCAAATTCGCACTGGTCTCCCGGTTCTCCAAACTGTTGGTCAAACCATAGGCTGTCCGAAATTCCTTTGCCATTGTCATTGGCGAGGATGATTGATTGCAACTCATTTTGTAGATAGTGGATAGCTTTTTCGAGATCTTTACGCGCAGTGTTGTCAGGCTTATAGCCAGCGCGGCAGATATATTTAAGGGCACAACCGAGGTGATAGTTTAGTCCTTGTTCTCGAATAAAGTCCCAAACTTCTGTCTTGCCTCTGCAGTAATAGCTGGGGTGCGTGGCCATTTTGATAAGAGATTTTTAAGGTTGTTTCCTAAAACAAATGTTTGATGTTGGAGAGCCATGAAGACTGTGATCAGATCTTCACGTGATGCCTTCTCCAGTTGTTGTTCGATCGCCTTCATCTTGAACTGCTGTTCCAGAGTCAGGGTTGTGACTGGTGTCGGGGGTCCAGTATCTGATAGTTCCATCTATGTAGAGGTCTTTAGTAAGGATCCGGGCCAGCCGTGCATTCCTGAGAGCGACATCTTCATCGAGGTCTTTCATGGCGAAAGCATCAACAACGGTTTGCCACTTACAACCATTGGATTCAAGTAAGGCGTCTGCCCTCTTGACACCAATGCCTGGCACTCCGCTGTAGCCATCGGTCATGTCTCCAGCCATTGACTGGATCAAGAACCAACGCCATGCGTCCTCTGATGTAATCGTCTCGACAGGATCTTTGAGGTTGTATAGATCGCCAGGGATCTGACGAAGATCCTTGTCAGGACTGACGATGATGTTTCCTGGATGTGTCGTAGCGTAGATACCTAGGGCATCATCAGCTTCAAGTTCCGGGTACGTGATTACTGGAAAGTCTTCACGTAGTTTGTTGATGACGCGCCGATAACCACAGGGCTTTTTTCGATTTCGATGTCCCTTGTAATCGGGAAAAATTTTCTTCCTAAAATTTCGGGCATCAGAAAAGAAAAGCACAGTGTCATCGTAAACACCGAGATCATTTGCGATATGAGCAAGGTCCCTAAGAACCATCTCATAAGCTTCTGAGAATCGTGAGGTGACAAGGATAACGTCATCACCGAAGTCATAGTCTTCTTCAGCGGCAGCCGTACACTTGTAAACAATGTAATCGGCATCAATCAATAAACTCATGACCAAAAGTCTTTCCAATCGCTAGTGATAGTGCGGGGGCGTCCCCATCGCACGTCGTGTGAATCCACATCCACGTGCACCAAAGAAACACCAGCTCCGGCAGAATTGTTAGTAGAGCTTGCTTTGACATCAACGGCGATTGTTCTTCCATTGCTTTCAATAATCATGTCAGTTTTGCCTGAGCAACCAACGTTCTTGTAGACGTGGGCTCCTCGCTTCATTGCTTCCAAGATCACAATGTGTTCGTAGAAGTCTCCTTTGAAAGATGGGCATCTAGTGTGTTTCTGCCCAGGAGCTACCGGTTTTAGCTTCCGCGTCGATTCGGACTCGGAGGTTGTAGAACTCGCCAGCTGCTGCTGCTGCGTGTACCAGGGATGTGCATACGTCATTAGCGTGGGGTGGGTATGTCTCGAATTGCAATTCGTCGTGTATAAAACCGAGCTGATGCGCTTCGACGTTTATTTCTTTAAGTGTGTCGTGTGTGATCGTCATCCATCTCTTCGCAAGAACCGCTGACGATCCTTGGAGGAGCGAGTTGAGACCTTTTCGGGGATGATCGAGAAATATTCTTCGACCATCAATCGCTTTGATGCTGCCCGAAGCACTTGTCTTTTTAACAGCGGCCAAGAGCTTGTCCAATCCAGGAATAGCCGCCACATACGCATCTCGTATTTCCTGCCCTTTCCTTTTGGCCATCTCGGGGGAGAGTTTCTCATCGAAACAGAGACCAAGTTTTTGGTTGCCAGCAGAGTATAGGAAGGCATAAGTGATACGTTTAATTTGAGATCTAGTCACACCGACCTTGTCGGCATTCACCTGATGGATGTCTCCGTCAAGCAGGATTGAGGCGTATCTACCCCCGTCATATCTTGCGAGATAATGTGATAACAAGCGAAGCTCGATACCAGCAAGATCTGCAGCGGCCAAAACCATGCCGGGAGTTGCTTTGAATAACGCACGATATTCAGGTTCAGAAGGAACTTGCGCCAGGTTCGGCGACTTGTGGGAGTGCCTAAAAGTGACACAACCAACAGAACAATGATGATGAAGACGATTATTCGTACTCAGCTTCAGCCAGGCGTTGACGCCGTGGCTCATCATTCCAAGTATCTTCCTGATCGTCAGACACCGCAAGAACATCGTCGCTGTCTCGTTGTTCAGCTTCGATAGAACTGTTTCGTCGATCTGTACCTTGCCGCTGGCTGTCTTTGCCGTTGGCTTCCATCCGTGTTTGGTTTGAAGTATCCATGCAATATGATCTCTACTCGAAGGATTTAGCGGTGTGAGTTTTGTGAATGTCGCGCCTTTGACATATCCTCTTGTCGAGTTAGGTCGAGCAGGAGTAAACTCAGATCCTTTGACGAAAGGGTGCCGCTGTTGAAGTAAGTCACTAATTTGTCGAAGTTCTTCTTCGAGAGCTGATGTAATTTTCCATGCAGCTCGCTCGTCAAAATACCATCCATGTTCTTGCTGTTGTTGAAGGATTTCAGCGACTAGGTGTTCATGTTTTACCCAGTCAGGAATTTCACAAAGTGATGCCATAGGAGGGTGGTGACCTTTACATCTGTTTCCATGTAGGCCTCCATTTCTGGAGACCACGTTTTCCAATC
>BCSF01000324.1_pt1 | contig 20011 bp, 11 predicted proteins | sample 1016431 | NCBI WGS metagenome assembly BCSF01 (sample SAMD00045685;SAMD00045686;SAMD00045687;SAMD00045688;SAMD00045689;SAMD00045690;SAMD00045691;SAMD00045692;SAMD00045684;SAMD00045690;SAMD00045691;SAMD00045692;SAMD00045684;SAMD00045685;SAMD00045686;SAMD00045687;SAMD00045688;SAMD00045689, study...
TGGTGAAAATTTTAAAAAGCTGTATTATGATTCAGACGTTACTAAACGAAACGCCAATGGACAGACTCGCTCGGGATTATATTCTTTGTTCATACCTATGGAGTGGAACTACGAAGGATTCATTGATGCTTATGGAATACCTGTATTCGATACACCGGACGACCCTGCCGAAGCGCCAGATGGTACACTGATTGAAGTTGGAGTTGTTGATTATTGGCAAAACGAAGTAAATGGTTTAAAGGGCGACCCTGAAGGATTAAATGAATTTTATCGTCAATTCCCTCGCACTGAAGAACATGCATTTAGAGACGAGGCAAAGAATAGTATATTTAACTTAGTTAAAATACACCAGCAAATAGATTATAATGGTGATAGCGCGCACAATGCGCCAATTACCCGCGGTAGTTTTCAATGGCAAAATGGTATTAAAGACACAAAAGTATTATTTACACCGAATCCGCAAGGACGTTTTAATATAAGCTGGGTACCAGATGTAGCGCTTCAAAACAGACAAACAGTTAAAAAAGGTATAAAGTTTCCTGGTAACGAACATATGGGTGCATTTGGATGTGACTCATATGATATATCAGGAACAGTTGGTGGCAACGGATCTAAAGGTGCATTGCACGGGCTAACTACCTTTAGTATGGAAAATGCTCCAGCGAATACATTCTTTTTAGAATATATAGCCCGCCCTCAAACAGCTGAAATGTTTTTTGAAGATGTACTTATGGCGTTAGTGTTTTATGGTATGCCACTGCTTGCTGAAAATAACAAACCAAGATTATTATATTATTTAAAGCGTAGAGGCTACCGTGGTTATTCAATGAACAGACCAGATAAAATATGGAATAAGCTATCTGTAGCTGAAAAAGAAATAGGGGGCATACCTAACTCGAGTGAAGACATTAAGCAGGCACACGCCGCGGCAATTGAATCATATATTGAAAAACACGTTGGATTAAATGAAGATGGGGCATATGGTAGTATGTATTTTAATCAAACATTAAACGACTGGGCAAGGTTTAACATTAACAATAGAACAAAGTTTGATGCCGCAATAAGTTCAGGGCTTGCTATTATGGCATGCAATAGACACTTATATAGACCAGTTGCAGAAAAACAGACGCAGACATTAAATATAAATTTAGGCCGATATAATAATAAAGGCACAAGATCACAAATAATAGAAAATTATGGCTGAACCAGTTGTAAAAAGTTATTTTCCAAGTCAAGTTGCAAGTGACTTAGAGAAAATTACACCAGAGTATGGACTCAAGGTGGCTAAAGCTATAGAGCACGAATGGTTTAAAAGAGACTCTGGCACAAACCGGTACTACAATAACCAAAATACTTTTCACAGAAGAAGACTATATGCTCGTGGCGAACAATCAATACAAAAGTATAAAGATGAATTATCTATCAATGGTGACTTGTCTTACCTTAATTTAGATTGGAAGCCTGTGCCTATTATTCCTAAGTTTGTAGATATTGTTGTAAATGGAATGTCAGATCGTGTTTTTGATATTAAAGCATTTTCACAAGATCCATATGGTATGAGTAAACGTACTCAATACATGGAATCTATTATGCGAGATATGGAAACTCGAGAAATAAATGAATATGTACAGGAAAATTTAGGAATTAATTTATTTGAAAATAATCCAGAAGAACTACCTGATTCAAAAGAAGAGCTTGAAGTGCATATGCAGCTAAGCTATAAACAGTCAATTGAAATTGCGCAAGAGCAAGCTATTAACACAATATTAGAAGGTAATAATTATGACTTAACACGACGCCGATTAATGTACGATTTAGTTACAATTGGTATGGCATGTGTAAAAAATAACTTTTCAACATCACAAGGTGTTACTGTAGAATATGTAGACCCCGCTGATATTATTTATTCATATACTGATTCTCCATATTTTGATGATATTTATTACATTGGTGAAATTAAAACAATACCAATTAATGAATTGAAAAAACAATTTCCTGATTTATCTAATGATGACTTAGAGCAAATTACAAAGCAGGGTATTCAAAATACAGACTTTTATCACAGAACAATGGATGAGACCAATAACATTGACTCAAACTCTGTTCAAATATTGTACTTCAACTATAAAACATATATGAATGAAGTGTATAAGATAAAAGAAACTGCAACGGGTGCATCAAAAATATTAATTAAAGATGACCAGTTTAATCCACCAACCGACGTATTGGATGGCAACTTCGAGAAAGTATCAAGGTCATTAGAAGTATTATACGAAGGGGCATTAGTATTAGGAACTAACACATTACTGCAATGGGGCATGGCTGAGAATATGATGCGCCCTAAGAGCGATTACACTAAAGTTAAAATGAACTATAGTATTGTTGCTCCAAGAATGTATAAAGGTCGTATTGAGTCATTAGTAAGCCGTATTGAAGGTTTTGCTGATATGATTCAGCTAACGCATTTAAAGCTACAGCAGGTATTATCTCGTATGGTGCCAGATGGAGTTTATCTTGATGCCGACGGTTTAGCTGAAATTGATTTAGGTAACGGAACAAACTATAATCCACAAGAAGCATTAAATATGTTCTTTCAAACTGGTTCTGTTATTGGACGATCGTTTACCTCAACAGGTGATATGAATCCTGGCAAAATGCCGATTCAAGAGCTCGCAAGCGGCAGTGGTAATAATAAAATACAATCGCTTATTGCATCGTATAACTATTATTTACAAATGATTCGTGATGTGACTGGTCTAAATGAAGCAAGGGATGGAAGCGCACCAGATAAAAATGCATTAGTTGGCGTACAAAAGCTAGCTGCTGCAAATTCAAATACAGCCACGCGTCATATACTACAGGCGGGATTATTCCTAACTGCTGAAACGGCAGAATGCTTAAGTTTGCGTGTTTCAGATATATTAGAATATTCGCCAACCCGGGAAGCCTTTATTCAAAGTATTGGCTCGCATAATGTTGCCACATTAGATGAAATAGTAAATCTTCATTTATATGACTTTGGCATATTTATTGAGCTGGCACCAGATGATGAAGAAAAACAACTATTGGAAAATAATATACAAATGGCTCTATCATCAGGGCTTATTGAATTAGGCGATGCTATTGATTTACGAGAAATTAAAAATATTAAGCTAGCCAACCAATTACTTAAAATAAGAAGACAAAAGAAGTTAGCTTCTGATCAAGCTTCTCAACAAGCAAATATTCAAGCTCAAGCTCAAGCAAATGCTCAAGCTCAACAAGTAGCAGCGGCTGCTGAGGTACAAAAACAACAAGCACTGCAGCAAATGAATATTGAAATGGAGCAGGCTAAGGCACAGCTAGAACAACAAAAATTAATGCAAGAGGCTGAAGTTAAAAAGCAATTAATGCAGCTTGAATTTCAAATGAATATGCAGCTTAAAAACATGGAGGCTGAGGTTTATAAAAGCAAAGAAGGATTTAAAGAAGATCGTAAAGATGAACGCGTAGATAAGCAAGCGTCACGCCAAAGCGAACTTATAGACCAGAGACAAAACAATACTGGTCCAAAAAACTTTGAGTCAGCTGGTAATGATGTGCTGGGTGGCTTTGACTTAGGTTCCTTTGAACCTAGGTAATATAATAAGTGTATAATTATATAATATTTTATCATGACAGAAGAAGAAAACAAGGTTGTTGAAGCCGTTGAAGAAACGACTCAACAAACGGAAGAAACAACACCCGTTGTTGAAGATGACGGTGTTATTAGAGTAGACTTACGTAATTTTAAACAAGAAGAAGATGCCGTTCAAGAGCAAGAAACAGATGCAAGCGATGTTCCTGTCGGAGAATCCTCAGACCAGGAAAGTAGCGAAGCGGTGGTTGAAGAAATACGGGAGCCCAGCGAAACTGAAGAGCCCGTACAAGCAGAAGAGCAACCTGTTCTTGAAGAAATAACAGAAGAAGAGGTACAAGAGCAAACAGCTGAATTAGCCGAAGAAGTTGAAGAAGCTATAGCAGAGCAACAAGAAAGCGGCATTGAGCTACCGGAAAACATCCAAAAAGTTGTAGACTTTATTAATGAAACCGGCGGTACATTAGAGGATTACGTAAGATTAAATCAAGATTATTCGCAACTTGCTGATAATCAATTACTTTTTGAATATTATAAACAATCAAAACCTCATTTATCAAATGATGAAATTGATTTTTTGATTGAAGATAATTTTCAATATGATGAAGAAATAGATGAAGAGCGTGATGTTAAGCGTAAAAAACTCGCATTTAAAGAAGAGATAGCACAAGCTAAAAATCATCTTGAAAATCAAAAGTCAAAGTATTACGAAGAAATTAAAGCTGGCTCAAGGTTAACGCCTGATCAGCAGAAAGCAGTTGATTTTTTCAACCGCTATAATAAAGAAAACGAGGAGGTCACTCGCGTTGCTGAGCAACAAAAAAAGACGTTCTTAAAAAGGACTGATGAAGTATTCACAAATGAGTTCAAAGGTTTTGAATATAATGTTGGGGATAAAAGGTATCGGTTTAATATTAAGGACGCCTCTGTGGTAAAAGACACACAGTCCGATATTAATAATTTCGTCAAAAAGTTTTTGGATGAAAACAATAATATGAAAGACGCTAAAGGCTATCATAAGTCGTTATTTACTGCAATGAATGCGGACGCTATTGCAAACCACTTTTATGAACAAGGTAAAGCAGATGCTCTTAAAGATAGTATTGCGCGGTCTAAAAATGTAAATATGGATCCACGCAAATCTCACGAGCCTGTTGCTGATGCTAAAGGATTTAAAGTACGAGCAGTCAGTGGTGATGACTCTTCTCGCTTAAAAGTGAAAATGAGAAAATAACAAATTAAAATTTAAAAACTATGAGTTTTGCAACTGGGGGTGCATATCCTGCTGGATTAACCCCATCACCAACCAAAACGTTGTTCGATAAAAACTATTTAGCTATCGGAGACAACGACTTTAACTTTACTAAGCAATTCTTGCCAGAAGTATATGAAAAAGAGGTAGAGCGTTATGGAAATCGTTCTGTTTCTTCTTTCTTGCGTATGGTAGGCGCTGAAATGCCAATGGCTTCTGACGAAGTTGTATGGTCAGAACAAGGGCGTCTTCACGTTGCTTATAACAAAGCAAAAGTTAAAACAGACAACACTGCTAGTGATAAAACATTGGTTATTCTTAACGATGCTGGTAACGCGGCTATCCCGCACGCCATCAGAGCTAACCAAACCATTATCGTATCTAAAGGTTTTGTTACTGTAAAAGCTTTTGTACAATCTGTTGATGCTGCCACTGGAGAATTAGAGGCTTATCCTTTAACTTCTGCTAACTGGCCAGCTTCTTTCGTAGCGGCTTCTAACCCAACTGACCTTAAAGTATTTGTTTATGGTTCTGAATTTGGTAAAGGCTCTGCTGGAATGCAAAAATCAATTGATGCTGGTTTCCAAAAGTTTTCTAACAGCCCAATTATTATGAAAGATAAATATTCAATCAACGGTAGTGATACTGCTCAGATTGGATGGGTTGAAGTAACTAGTGAAATGGGAACTTCCGGGTATCTTTGGTATTTGAAGTCTGAGCATGAAACTCGTCTTCGTTTCGAGGATTATCTTGAAATGACTATGGTTGAAGCTGAGAAAGCTACACAAACTATTAACATTCTTGACGCCGCTGGAGCTGATTCAGGACTTGATGTTCGTGGAACTGAAGGTCTTTTTGCTGCTATTGAATCTCGTGGATTGGTATTCAACGATCACGATTTCAATAACTCAACTGGACTTACTGGTCTTGCTGAATTTGACCTAATCCTTCAAGAGCTTGATAAGCAAGGAGCTATCGAAGAAAACATGCTTTTCTTAGATCGCGGTACTTCTTTGGCTATCGACAATATGCTTGCTCGCGCTAATTCTTATGGAACTGGCGGTACTTCTTACGGAGTATTTAACAACAGCGAGGATATGGCTCTTAACTTAGGATTCTCTGGATTCCGTCGCGGATCTTATGATTTCTACAAAACTGACTGGAAATACTTGAACGACGCTGCTACTCGCGGTCTTACTGCTGATATTGACGGTGTTCTTGTACCTGCTGGTGTATCTACTGTTTATGATCAAACATTAGGTAAAAACATCCAACGTCCTTTCCTACACGTTCGTTACCGAGCTTCTGAAGCTGACGATCGTCGTATGAAGTCTTGGATCACTGGTTCAGTTGGAGGAAATTATACTTCTGACATCGACGAAATGAACGTACACATGCTTTCTGAGCGTTGTCTGTGTGTTCAAGGAGCTAACAACTTTATCTTGTTCAAAGATACTGCTAGCTAATATTTATTGAGGTAACGGGCCCTTCGGGGCCCAATGCCTTATTTTAACTTTTTAATTTTATTATATCATGGCAAATAAAAAAACAGGGACGGCTAAGGCCGCTCCAAAAGCAAAGGCTGTTGTTGAGCAAGAAGTAATCGTTGCTCCTGAGCCTAAGGTTAAACAACCTAAAAAACCCGAATGGGAACTTAAAGATAGAACGTATTTTTTAGTCGGCAATAAACAGCCATTAATTACAACCATACCAGGTAAGCATACTGAAAAAAGAAGTTTGCTCTGGTTTGATCCGGATAAAGGCTTTCAAAGAGAATTAAGATACGCAACTAATCAACCAAGCCCATTTGTTGACGAGCAAGAAGGACCAGCGACATTACAACATATTGTGTTTAGAAATGGCACTTTAACTGTACCATCGAATAATGTGGCTTTGCAAAAACTTCTTTCTTTATATCACCCTTTAAAAGATAAATTATATTCTGAGTTTGATGCAGTTCAAGTAGCTGAATATGATTTGGATGATATTGAATTAGAAATTGATGCTCTTAACTTAGCAAGAGAACTTGACATAGATATTCTTGAAGGAATTTTGCGTGTTGATCAAGGATCTCATGTTACAAATATGACATCAAAAGAAATTAAACGCGACGCTCTTATTTATGCTAAGAATAATCCTCGTTTATTTATTGAACTAGCGACAGATGAAAATGTTCAATTACGTAACGTAGGTGTAAAAGCAGTAGAGCAAGGATTTATTGATTTGTCACAAGACCAAAGACATTTTTCTTGGGGCAGTACAGGAAGAAAGCTATTTACAATTCCATTTGATGAAAACCCATATTCAGCATTAGCTGCGTGGTTTAAAACAGATGAAGGTGTAGAGGTTTTTCAAAATTTACAAAAAAGACTTAAATAGTCACCTTTATAGTAATGGGCTGCTGTAATAGGTGGCCCATTTACTATAATAATAAAAAACATTATGGCAATAAGCGTAGATACAGTATACCAAAGAGTATTTGCGATTTTAAACAAAGAGCAAAGAGGTTATTTAACACCGCAAGAATTTAACTTATTTGCCAACCAGGCACAGCGCGATATTTTTGAACAGTATTTTTACGACATCAATCAGTTTAGTCGTTTGCATGGTAATGATACTGAATATTCAGATATGCTTAACATATTAAATGAAAAGATTAGTATATTTGAAAAACAAGGAGCGGTTAATAGCGGGACAACACTTCCAACTGATTTATATCGTTTAGGCACAATAAAAGTATCTTATGCAGACCCTATTTCTTCTGCAACAAAAATCGCTGAAGCAGAGCGAATAAATAAAAATGAATATTTATATTTATCATTATCTCCGCTAGCTAAGCCAACTGTAAGCCGCCCAATATATATTCGCGATGAAAGTGGCGTTAAGGTATACGGGCCAGGCCAATTAACTTCAAACATAACATGTAATTATATAAAGGTACCCGCTACTGTTGCTTGGAACTACACAATGGTTCTTGGTGTAGCGCAGTATAACGCATCAACTTCAACTAATTTCGAACTACACGAATCAGAAGAGCCAGAGCTTGTGGAAAAAATATTGGAACTATCAGGGTTATTACTTAAAGACCCTGGGGTATACCAAATAGCTAATCAAGAAGAGCTTGAAAGAATTCAACAAGAAAAAGCATAATAGATGGCACTATTTCAAGGCACACAGGAGCAATATTACGAAGGATCAGACGGCAACCAGGCTAGTAATACAAATGATTATGGTAATTATCAATTTATATATTTAGATGATATTATCACAAATTTTATTATTGCTTATGTTGGCGAGGACAAGCTTATATCTAAAATTAAACGTACTGACGTGGCTTTTCACGCTCAACGTGGAATGCAAGAATTAAGCTATGATACAACAAGATCTGAAAAATCACAAGAGATCGAAGTAGCCCCTAGCTTGCAAATGCCTTTGCCTCACGACTATATTAACTATGTAAAATTTTCGTGGGTTGATGATTCTGGCGTTGAAAGAATAATTTATCCGGCTAATAAAACAAGTAACCCTTTACCGATATTGCAGGACAGCAATCACGAATATACATTTGACAGTAACGGTAATCTATTGACAGCCAATGAATCCGAAACTTGGAAAAAATTTAAAGCAGCAGGCTCAACAGAAGAAGATGAGTTAAGTGACTTAGAAGAAAACACTTCTTTCACGCAGCTATTCGGGCAGCGCTATGGTATTGACCCTCAACATACTCAAAGTAACGGATTGTTTTTTATCGATCCAATAAAATCAAAAGTATTTTTTAGTGCGGATATGGTGGGGCGTATTATTACAATCAAATATATATCCGACGGAGTTGCTACAGTTAAAGAAATGAAAGTACATAAGTTTGCGGAAGAAGCGATGTATAAGCATATTGCCCACGCAATACTTTCGACCCGCGCTAATACCCCTGAATACATTGTAAATAGATTTAATAAAGAAAAATTTGCAGCAGTAAGACAAGCAAAGCTTCGCTTATCTAATATTAAATTAGAAGAATTAACGCAAGTGATGCGAGGTAAGTCTAAGCAAATAAAACACTAAGATATGCCAGAATTAAAACGGTTATTTCTCAGGGGTCGAATGAATAAAGACCTTGATGAGCGATTAGTGCCTAATGGTGAATATAGAGACGCTTTAAATATACAGGTGGGATCATCTGAAGGCAGCGATGTAGGAGCTATTGAGAATATTTTAGGTAATCAAGTTGCTAGGCTTAAAAAGGCACAACCTGCTACAAATTGGGATTTAAAAACCGGGTCTACTAATTATTACGGCTTACCTTTAGACGCAAAATGTATCGGAGCAATTAAAGACGATATAAATGATAAAATATATTGGTTTGTTACTTCTGCAACAGTTGATTGTATTATAGAATATGAAAATCAATTTGGCCAAGTACGTCCTGTGCTTGTTGATACACAAAATGTATTAAACTTTTCAGCTACAAAACTTATTACTGGAATAAATATTTTAGATAATTATTTATTTTTTACAGACGATAATTCAGAGCCTAAAAAAGTAGATGTTACAAAGAATGTTTTTGTTTCTGCAAATTTTACAACACATAGCACGTATAAGGGCCGTAACTTTATTGAATCAGATATTACTGTAATTAAAAAATCACCTCTCCGGGCTCCAGAAGTTTCATTTGCAGATTCAAAAAGAGGCGGGAATGTTACCACAACTATTACTAGAAACTTTGTTGATGGTGGTTCAAATTCTGGAACCTTAGGAACTTCCCTTGGTTTATTTGAAGATACAGGCGTTACATACCCATTAAACTTTCAATCTGGGGTAGTTTGGTACGAAGGTGATGTTATTAAATTATCAGCGAACCCAATTGCTACTGACATAGTCTATAGTAGTTATGAAGTAAGATTACAGATAACTGCTGTCTATAGTCCTGTATTTTATCAAGTAGCTATTATTGGTATATCACCAGAGGTACCGGATGATAATGATTTTTTATGGGAAGCAGAGTTAGAACAAGAAGATCCTATATTTGAATTTAAGTTTCCTCGATTTGGGTATCGCTGGAAATATGAAGACAACCAGTTTTCATCTTTTTCTCCATTTACGGAAGTTGTATTTTTGCCATCAAAATTTGACTACAACGGTAAAAAAGGGTTCAATGAAGGAATGGCAAATACAATTAGACTTATTAATTTATTTGACCCAGCATTATATACAAATGCAACAGATTTTCAAAACAAAGTTACAAATTTAATTCCTGACGACGTAGAGAAAATAGAAATATTATATAAAGAAACTAATAATCCAGCAGTATATATTGTGGATGAAATTGATCCTGCGGATTTAGTATATGCTACATGGGAAGGGTTTAAAATTGAAAGTGAACTTATATATAAAATTGTTCAATCAAACCAAATATTACGCCCCTGGGACAATGTGCCACGCAAAGCAAAAGCACAGGAAATTGTTGGGAATAGATTAGTATATGGCAATTATTTGCAAAATTATACGCTAAATAACACAATAACTTTAAGTGCGTCAACTAAAGTCACTTCAGCTGATCCAGCAATGATCTATAATACTTCAGTAAAATCCGATAGGTCTTACCAAGTAGGTGTTGTGTTTAAAGATGAATACGGAAGAGAAACTCCTGTTTTTACTAGTAAAGGGGCATATATTAATATACCAAAAGCGTCCTCAGGGAGAGCAAATGCAATTATTGCCGAAGGCGTAAATGCCGCCCCACAGGGATTTACTCATTATAAATATTTTGTTAAAGATTTAGCGGGAGAATATTATAACCTTGCTGCTGAAAGAATTTATCCCTCTAACGACGGGGTAAGTACTTGGCTTGCGTTTCCTTCAAGCGAAAGAAACAAAGTATCAGAAGACGATTATTTAATACTAAAGAAAGGGCATAATTCAACACTGCCAATTACAGATTTTGATAACAAATATAGAATATTATCTATAGATAATGAGGCGCCTCCTGAAATTACAGAAAGAAGAGTAGTTGCAATGACTACTATTATTGGGTTCGGCGCAACATATGGCGATTACACTCAGGCACTTGTAAAAATTCCCGGAGCTACACCTGTAGAGGGTAGCACTACTTTTTTAATAGCACAAGAAAAAGTTAATGGAGCAGCAAGTTTTAGTAATGGAGCCGGCGAAGAATTACAAGCAACATTAAAGGCAGGTGTATATATAAAATTTAAATCTAACATTGGGGAATCGAATTATTATAAAGTAATAAGAACAGAGAAAACCGGTGGGCAAGATTCAATGAAGGTATATTTATCTAGAGCCTTTACTAATGATATACAATTTTTATATAAAACTGATGGAAGTAATCAATTAAGATCAGTTGTGAGTGGCACGCCGTCGGGTGATGAAATTACTATTTATGAAGTTGATAATGATGTAAACAATGCTAAATTCCAAGGTCATTTCTTTGCGAAAATAGAAGCAAACCAAACCTTATTGGAAAATGTTTTCCAAGACGAAAACTTTGTTGGGGTTGATTCACATACATTTTTAGGTTTTCCTAATTTAGACGCGCCAAGTGCTACAACCGAGCAGATAACTGATGCTAACTTCAGCATGCCTTATAACGATGCTACCAATACATTTTTATCAATCTGGGGTGGTGGCGTCTCTCCTCGTAGGTTATATGATAAAACATTTTATAATGGTGGTTTAGCGGGCGCAAATGCCGGTGGGCCAAATAATACATTAAATTTAAGTATGCCAACATGGGCAAACGGCAGCGGCGATGAAGAATACGATATTGTACCTGAAATGAAATTATGGTCTGAAACCGCAGGAACAACTCCAGAAGAATTACCATTAAATTTTTGGAATGCATTAAAAACCGAAGGCACTAAAATAAAATTTAGCAACCACGATACAGTATATACTATCGAAACAGTTGACCCTCACACTATAACCTGGACAATGCCTAATGAAACTTATGACCTGCTGCAAAGATTATATATAAAGTTTGATAAACCACTTGAGCAAACCGTAAACCCAAATTTTTTACAACCTGATGAATTTGTAAGCATTATAATTTTGGGTCTACCAGAGGATTCAGATTACCCTTCAGACAACCCGGCTGTATTTGAAACTGAACCAAAAGAAATTGCGGATTTAAACATATATTATGAAGCTAGTGATGCGTTTCCAATAGCTGAATATAATACTGCAAAAACTCTGACTTGGCATAACTGTTTTACATTCGGCAATGGCGTGGAGTCAAATCGTATTAGGGATGATTTTAACGCAGCTTTTATAGACAAAGGCACTAAAGCATCTGCGGTACTAGAAGACCCGTATGAGCAAGAAAGAAGAGCTACTGGGCTTATATATTCAGGTATATATAATTCAACATCTGGTTTAAATAGTCTTAATCAGTTTATTCAGGCTGAAAAAATAACAAAAGACATTAACCCTATATATGGTAGCATACAAAAACTGCATACTCGCGATACTAACTTAGTCACCCTTTGCGAGGATAAGTGTTTACGTATATTAGCAAATAAAGACGCATTATTTAATGCAGACGGTAATGTAAATGTAACATCAAATAATAATGTTCTTGGCCAAGCTGTGCCATTTGCTGGGGAGTTTGGTATATCTAAAAACCCAGAAAGCTTTGCTTCATATGGCTTTAGAGCATATTTTTCAGATAAAAAACGCGGTGTTGTATTAAGGCTATCAATAGATGGTCTTACAGAAATATCATCAAAAGGCATGTCTGACTATTTTTATGATAATTTAAAAGCAGCTACTGTAGTATTAGGTAATTATGATGTATATTCTGATTGTTATAACCTTACATTGAATAATCAAACTGTATCATTTAAGGAATCATCAGATGGTTGGCCAAGCCGTAAATCATTTATACCGGAATGGGGTATTTCATTAAATGCAGATTATTATACAATGAGCAATGGAATGCTTTGGTCGCATGATAATGAAAATAGAAATAAATTTTACGAAGGAACCACTGCCAAATCAAGTGTGCAGCTTATATTTAATGATAATCCTAGCAAGATAAAAAACTTTAAAACTTTATCTTATGAAGGTACTACAGGCTGGACAGCGCCATTAATTCAAACAGATCAGCAAGATGGGCAAGTTACCACGTTTTTAGATAAAGAAAATATATACTATAATTATATTAGAGGAGCTGCAGATACTTGGGATAATGTAGCCCAAACAGGCACATTAGATTTAAAACAATTTGCAGCACAAGGTATTGGTAATCCATCAAGTATTAGCACATATAATGGCAATACAACATTTACAGTAACAGTTAAAAACGATCCAGTCAATTAATTATGTCATTCCAAACATATACAGTAACAAGCGCTTCATTTGAGGCTGAAGCAGGAAGTAACATTTCAGGCGGCCCAAACCCAACTGTTACATTAGTAATTAGTCCTGCTGCTGGGTACACATTGACGCATAGTAATTTTTCTATTGGTAATGCGTTACCGAGCCAAGTGCAGAGCGCTACTTTTTCTCAAGCTGGTGCCAACGTTAATTGTTTAGTTACTTTTGCGAATGGATTTACAATGCCGGCATCCGATATTGAACTATTAATTGATATAGACGGGGCTGCTAATGAGCAAACATTTACAATAAATGGTAATTATGTTACAACAGAGTCAAATACAACCGGGTCTTCTGGGACTACCGCATTTTCACAAACAGGAGTTGACGGAGCAACAGTAACATTATTTACTAAAACTTTCACGGCAGCATCGGGTAAACATTTTGATCCTCCACCATATTATTACCAATCACAAGGTGCCGAAAGAGAGGATGATGCATACATAATCACCTATACTGATTCCGCGCTTGGAGGAAATCTTACAGCTAGAGCTTATACTGTAAAATATATTATTGATGGCAAAAGCGAAACATTAAATAATTTAAATTTTGTCGCTAATGCTATTACAACCTACGTTGCCCCTACTGAAATTACAGGCTATGGTATTGCAGTAAATACTATCGCTAAAGCAGGGGAGACGCGTAATGTTACAATATATGGAGATCCTGGAGCTGAAGTAACATTTACAACCGCAGCTCCATATCCAGTAAGTACTTTTTATTCAACTAATAATACATTTACAAAAACCGTTGGAGCAACGGGTAAAATTACACACCAGTTGGCGTTCCCTGAAAATACTACAGGACAGAATAAAACATGGACATTTACATTATCTGGCTCTGATTTAGCATCGCCATTTGCACAGGACAACCCATTTACAATAATACAGAAACTATAAGATGGCCTCAACACAAAGCATAACAATTAATTTTTCTGTACCTTTTAATGTATCTCTACAGATAGGGACTGACATTATCTATTATAAAGATAGCGCTACAAGTAAAGTATATAGACTTGGAAAAGTTACAGCTAAAACAGCTACAAGCATTACATGTGAAATATCTAGCTTAACACCCCCTCCAGATAGCACAAATGATTTTATATTTTTTATGAAAGACAACGATGCTAATACCTCTGGTATTGTAGGCTACCACGGAACAGTTGATATGGAGGTAACGTCAACAGATAAAAAAGAACTATTTGCTGTAAATACAGAAGTATTTATAAGCAGTTAATAATACGTAATAATATAACTATAAATTAATTAATTATGCCAGTACCGGTTTTAGCAGCAGCAATGGCTGTGCAAGGGCTAACAAATGTTGTTGGCTCAATGATAGGTGGACGCGCAAGACGCAGAGAACAAAGACAAGCCCGCCAAGATATGCTTAAACGGCAAGCTGAATATGAAAATATGCAGTTTACAAATCCATATGCTAATTTGCAAAACACAATGGAAGATGTTACTGTTAATCAGCAGCAGGCACAATTTTTAGCGCAGCAGCAACAACAAGGATTAGCTAATACAATGGGAGCATTACAAGGAGCCGCAGGCGGATCAGGTATTGCAGGCTTAGCTCAAGCAATGGCTAATCAACAAGCTCAAAATCTACAGCAAGCATCAGCAAGTATTGGACAGCAAGAAGCAAGAAATACTTTATTACAAGCACAGCAAGCGGCGCAAATCCAACAGCTTGAGGCACAGGGTGAAGCAATGGTTCAAGGGCGTGAAGTTGCAAGAACAGAAACATTATTAGGCATGTCTCAACAAAGATTAGGTATGGCAAATCAAGCTAGACAACAAGCTACACAACAAATGATTGGTGGAATTGGGGATATTGCCGGAGGCGCTGTAACAGCATTAGGCGGTTCTTCAGGAGAAATTGGCTAAGAATAAAATTTTAAAAAAATGGCAAAAAAACAAACAGCATTACCGACTTATTTCGCGCCAAACGCAGCATTAATTAAAGGAGCAGGCGCGGTAGCGGCCAGTGGAGCGCAAGTATTTAAGCCAGTTAAATTAGATCTCCAAGCAATAGCAAGTTATGCCAATAATGCTAAAAGAGAAAAGCAAGCTAAAATTGATAAAGAAACAAATACTTTACAAAGTTATTTAAATGCAAAAGAAAGTATTGATCCAAACATAATTCCAACTAATTATTCCAAGCAGGTAGAACAACAATTGCTTAACTATAAGTCGGAATATTTTGATGTTTCTAAACAACTGTCTCAAATTGATGCAAATCATCCAGATTATATGGATTTGCGAGATAGAATATTTCAAATTAATAGCGGAATAAAAAGTATTGCAAAAACATTTAATGATCAGCGTGATAATAAAGATATTGATGCGGAGATGCTTAGAAAAGGTGAACTTAGTTTAACTAATGACCCTTTTAAAGTAGAGGCTACCCGTAAAATACTTACGAATGAAGCTGATATGAAAATTGAAAATGGCGTTATATTATATGAATATTTAGGTGACTACTTAAGATATGAAGATATTCCTGGCCTTAGGTCTGTAGCTAATGATCAGGCCAAACAAATTTCTGGAGAACTTAATGCTCAAAGAGCAAGCGCTCGAAAATTACCTTTATCTGAACAAAGAATCGGTGAATTACGCCAAGAATTTGAAACAATTTTTGATGATGAAGATACTTTTTTATCAATGGCAGAAGATAAATTTGGTGGTTATGATTTACAAATTAAAGACGATAAAGGAAATGTTATTCCTGTTGTAGACGCAGAAAGAAGATATGCCGCAGAGGGAGATGATTTTAAAAATAGAGTAATTGACGCATATATTGAATTATATCAAAATGCTCACAATGCTGGCATGGCAGATCATAAAAAACTTTATCCTGATGATCTTGATACAAGTAGCCCTGTTGCAACTTGGAAAAGTCAACAAAATCCACAATATATACAAATGCTCGAAGCTGCTTCGTCTGGCTTAAATTTAAATAATCAAGTTTATAAATTTCCAGACCCAATAAGAGGTGGTGTTGCTCAAGAATTTAAAACATCCTATAAGCCGGGTGATGAAAATATTAATTTAGTAAATAAATATGGTCAAACAATTTCGTTGCCTGTAAAAGAATTTACCCAATATTTCCCCTTTGAAATAAGGCCAGACTATGTATCTGGACAAGGGCCGTTTGAAGAGCCCCAAAATAGCTCTCAAGAAGAGAAGCCATTACTCGATTAACAAAACACGCGTTACATGTTTGAACTATATCAACTATTATTTGATTCCGGACGCACTCAATTACCATATCAAGATTTTATAAATAAATATGGTACTGAAGAAAATAAAAAGGTACTTTATGATAAATTATATGAGGTTGGTGATACTAAGCAGTCATATGATAATTTTTCATTAAAGTATTTTTCTGATTATGGTATAGGACCAAATGATATTAATATTACCTCAACCGAGCCTCAAACAGAATTTACAGTTGAAGAAAAAAAATCAGGCAGATTAACTTATAAGCAGCAGCAAGACCTTATACATGGGCGCGAATTTACAGAGCCGGTTTATAAGAAAAAGCCTTTAACAGCAGATCAGTTTCAAGAGTTTGCTAATGCTGTTGATTACAGTATTACTGATTTAAACAAAAAACAAAGCTTATCGGATTTAGGTATAGATATAAGACAATTTCAAGGTTTATCAATTGCGGAACAATTAAAAAATATTGAAGAAGAAGGTAGAAGAGCCGATTTAAATAATTTTGTTATTGATAATGCTTTAGATTATATAAAGCAAGATTCTTTTTTACAAGATAATAATATTTCAGAGGAAGAAGCGCGTGAAGCAATTTTTCAAATAGCCACGCGAAAAGATTACATTGGCAAACGTTTGCAGTTTGATGCGACTCAATTTGAGCGTGATCAAAAAGATATTTTAAACGGTATTCAAATGACCGGAGAAGAATATGATAATAGTCTTATGCAAATTTATAATTCATCTTCTCCTGAGAATAAAAGAATTATGGCATTAAACAGGCAGCTTGATGCCTTAAAATTGCAATTAAAATCTGCCCCAGAAGGCGCAGCTCAAGCCTTACAGAATCAAATTAATATTACCGAAAAAGAATTATTATCGACAACCCCAACGGCTTGGCAAAATTTAAGTGTTGAAGAAAAAAGAAATTTAAGCTATGCTGATAGACAACGCCTAGCTAAAACAGGAGTAAGAGCTTCATATACTGGTGTTGATGGTAATCCTGTAAATTTATCTAAAGAACAAATCAACAGCACTGCCGATGATTTATTAGCAAAAGTTAGCTACGAATCTCCAACATTAACAGTAAGAGAAAGCCTTGCACAAGAAGATTTAAACCTTAATAAAGAATATAAGCTTTGGAATATACAAGGCAAAGAAATGGTTTCTGTTCCACGTAGCGTTGCTAATACTTCACGTGGTAGAGGTGTATTAGAACAATATGGTTATAATTTAAAAACAGACGATTCTAAAAGCTTTGAAGTACCCGTAAGAGATTTATATAACGCTAACTTATTCCTTGAAGGTGAAGCCAAAGCCGCCGTGGAATCATATGGTATTTGGAAAACAAATCTTGATAAAAAGCGTATTGCTCTTAATCAACTTTATCACTATAATAATTCACCAGAAGAACTGGAAAATTACAAAGTAATTAATTTTGGGGCTGCTGCAATTAAAGCAAGCGGCGTATTGGGATCACAAGATAAAGCATCAGTAATACTTAAAGATAATCGAACTACCTTAGATATTATTAAAGAGTTTGAAACTCAGTATAATACTATAAATCAAAAAGAAATACAAGACGGTAATTTATCAGCTATTTCTTTTAATAAAGACCAAGAAAAAGCTTTTGAGCGAACAATGGCTGATAATATTGTAGAGGGCACAGGTGCTTTTGTTCCAATGATTATTGAATTTGCTGCTTTAGAATTTGTAACAGGAGGCCTTGGGACCGGTCCAATGCTAGCTAAAAGTTTTTTAAAAGCCGGCGAAGCTGGTGGCATTAGCGGATTAATTGGGCTTACAGAATACATGCAAAAACTTAACCGCGGGAAATCAGCTATTGATAAAGCTAAATTAGCCGGTATATTAATGGCTAAGGAAGAGGTTAAAACCCAACTAGCGGGGTTTAAAACTGGATCTGGGGTTGCTTTTTCTGGCGTAGGGCAGTTAATACCAAACGCAAGAATAGGGTTTTTGAGCGGCACTTTTAATAAATTAATCAAAGGAGGTGTTAGTGGTGCTGTTGCCGGTGAAGTTGCTGGTATTACTGAAGCAGCAATTGCGGCTGTACAGGGCGACGAAAACTTTCAACATTTTTTAGATACTAATTATCGTGATCTTGAGGGCAAAGAAATTGCGGAAAGATTAATTACAAATGCCGCTGTTTTCGGATTAATCGGTGCTACTCATTTAAAAAGATCAGATATATCATACAAAAAATACGCCGAAGAAACTTTATCATATCAATTTCAAAGAGATTTTATGACGCAGCAGCTTGAGATTATTAAAGACGTTAATGAAAATAAAATGTCTTTTAATGAAGCCAAAGAACAATATCCGTGGCTTACAAAAGAAATGACAACTGCTGAAAATATTGAGCAGTATGAAAATAGCTTAATTGATATAAATAACTTTTTAAAAGCAAGAGAACGCCAGCAAGCATTTAACCCTGAAGATCCTAATTTTGAAAGTAACGTTAGAAAATATGTAGAAGGTACTTTTAAAGATCTTAAGATTGACCCAGACAAAAAGATTAAAGTTAAATTTGTAGACTCGTGGAAAGACTTAACTGATGGTGGGGAAAAAGACAACGCAAAATTTGTACCCAAAACAAATACTTTAGAATTTGTACGCGGGCAGTTTACCCCCGGCCGACTTAGTCACGAGCTTGTGCATGCTGGTTTAAAAGCTTATTACCAGACTAACCCAGAGGGTATGCGAAGGTTTAACGATAATTTAATTAAAATTATTGAAACCGCGGTGCCATCTGAATTAGTAGAAGCGGTTAAAAAAGGATATGGCTATGATTTAAGAAAAAAATTAGATAGAAATTTAGCTAGCGAGGAGCTTATGGCAAATATAGCTGAGCTTATTGCCGGGCCATTAACAAATCGCATGTCTGCGTCATTACGATTAGGAACTATTGAAAACCAAGGCTTATTAAGAGACATTAAAAGGTCTATTAATAATTTTACAGAAACAAAAGGATTTAAGTTTTTACAGCCTGATATAAAAACAGGACAAGACCTTGTTGATTTTCTTGGAAGATTCGCATATAATGTTGCGGCCGGTAAAGATGTTTCAAAACAAATAAAAAGACTTGGTGAAATTGATTTAATATCTTCTGACAAACTTTTAGACTTCGTTCGTGAACCAATGTCTGCTAAAGATCTTATCACAGAAAAAGACCGCAAGGATATTTTTTCAAAAGCAGAAAAAGCTTATGAGCAGTATATTGGCGACGGCCCTGCGAGCGCAGGATTAATGGTAGGTATGGAATTTGAGCCTATTATTGCTAAGATGGCTGATCGTATATATAGAGATGTTCCTGGTTATCAAGGTGAGCGTGCTGATATTATTAACGACGTTATTATGCAGTCAGGTCCTGGGTATGACGGCATGATTAAATTAGTTGAGACATGGAAACCTGAGGGTGGTGCAAAGCTAACAAGTTATATTTATGGTTTATTACCAAGACGTATTATTGGTATCGTAAATAAGCATTATCCATCACTTGGTAAAACA
>BCSF01000325.1_pt1 | contig 19941 bp, 40 predicted proteins | sample 1016431 | NCBI WGS metagenome assembly BCSF01 (sample SAMD00045685;SAMD00045686;SAMD00045687;SAMD00045688;SAMD00045689;SAMD00045690;SAMD00045691;SAMD00045692;SAMD00045684;SAMD00045690;SAMD00045691;SAMD00045692;SAMD00045684;SAMD00045685;SAMD00045686;SAMD00045687;SAMD00045688;SAMD00045689, study...
CTTATATGGTTTTGTTTTAAATTTATAATTTATCATAATATATACCTTTACTTTGCTTTCTGAAGAGATATATATGAATAGAAAGGAAAAAAGTCAATGGCAAAAGTTTATTTAGTACAAGATATTCCTGTAGATAAGGAAACAGGAAAACCAAAATTTGATATGACGCCTGCAATTAAATATGGCGAAATTAAGACAATGTTTCCTAGGTTGAAACAAATGCAGTTTTCACCAGGTCCTTTGATCTTAGAAATAAAAAATAGTTTAAAAGATTTTACATCAGAAGATTATTTATTATTATATGGTGATCCTGCTCTTATTGGGGTGGTATGTTCTGTCGCAAGCGATATTACAAATGGAAAGTATAAGTTATTAAAATGGGACAGAATAGCATCAGGTTATTTTCCCATAGAAATAAATCTTTTTCAAAAGTAGTTGACAATAAGAAATTAGTTTCTATATTGTCGTTTATGAAAGTAAATAATAAAGAGGTAAAATATGACTGTTAGTCTACGTGACGATGCACCAGATCAAGTTGATGTTATAGATCCAACTGAATTATCTGAGGTTATCGAACAATACAAATCTGTGGGAGCACAGATATTAGCTGTAGAAAGTAAACTTAAGGAACTAAAAGAACAAGAAAAGTATATTAGTAATTTTAGTATTCCTGAGATTATGAATAAGATGAATCTTAGTACAGTTAAATTAAAAGATGGTTCTGAACTATCTGTAAAAAAAGTATATAGTGCCACAATGAAGGCTGATAAAAAGCCTCAGGCAATACAATGGCTTCGAGACAATGGCTTAGGTGATATTGTGAAAAACGAAATCACAGTTAACTTTGGTCAAGGCGAAGAAAACAAGGCAATGGCTTATGCTAACCTTGCACGGGGTCAAGGTTATGAACCTGCTCAGAAAGAGGCGGTTCATGCCATGACTCTAAAAGTAACCATGGAAGATTGGAAGAACAAAGGAAACGAAGTTCCTGAAGATCTTTTTTGGACGTTTGATGGAAATCAAACGAAAATTAAAAATAAAAAATAAATAATATAGGAGTAAATACATATGTCCAATAATACGGAAATGGTAAAAAAGAATAGTGCAGGTGCACTATCACCAATTAACTTAAGAGCTGATTCAGGTAAAGGCACTGAAGAAATCAAAGCGAGTGATACATCAACTCCAATTCTAAAGATTCTTCATCAGTTATCACCTGAATGTAATACTAGAAATGCTAAACATGTTGAAGGTGCAAAACCTGGCATGATATATTCTAGTAGTTTCGGATCTTTAATTGATGGAGACGTAGGACTTAACGTAGTCATATGTCATTCGCAAACAAGGTTTCCAGAGTGGCAGGAGAGAGGCGATAGTGCAGCAGCTCCAGTCGGAACTCACATGGAACCACCTAAAGATGCAATAGAAGAAAGAAATGGTAAGTACAGATTATCAAATGGTAATTACTGTGAGAAAACCATGTACTTCTATGTACTTGCATTAATAGGGGATGAAACTAGAAAAGCAGTTATCACTATGAGGTCATCTAATCTGACTCCAGGTAGAGAATTAAATAACTTAATTCAAAACTTAAGAGCAACAGACGATAAAGGTAGCTTCAGACCTGCTGCGTATTCTGCAATCTTTAATCTTAAAACAGTTGGTAAAAACTGGGGAGATAAAAGTTGGCACGTATACAAACCTAATAAAGTTAGAATGTTAGATTTATCTGACAAGAACGACTTAGGTATCTATGAGACTGCTAAGAAGCTTCAAGAAGAAGCTTTTGGTGGTTCGACTCAACCTAAATACGAGAAGGTTGACTCTACAAAGTCTCAAGATATTATCTAATATCTTAAGAATAGTTTGTACAAACGGGGCGCTGAAGGGAGACTGGAGGCGCCTCAGAACAAAAGGATGTGATGAAAGACTTTATAAAGTACTTTAGTGGATTGACTAGAAACTATGGTGTCTGCAAAACAAATCAAGGTTATATAGATCCAGAGACAGGTAAGAAAAAATATAAACATGAATGGTCTCAAGAAAAAGTAACAGACAAAGATTACGAAGATCATTTAAAAGGAATTAAATCAATAGGTATACAACCATGTACTGATGAAGGTACAGCAAGATTTGGTGCTATTGATGTAGATAAGTATCCAATAGATAGAGAATTTTATTTAAAAACAATTCAAGAAAAAAATTTACCAATAATACCTATACTATCAAAAAGTGGTGGTCTTCACTTATATGTATTCACAACAGAATATGTAAAAGCAATTGAGATAAGACAGTTCTTAGAGCAAATGCTTTATGTATTTAAACTATCTATTAAAACAGAAATATTTCCAAAACAAACTAATTTAAAATCAGACGAAGATAATAAGACAAATGGTAACTTTATAAATCTTCCATACAATGGTGAAGATAGAAGAGCATTATCACCTGATGGTACAGAGATGTCTTTAGATTTATTTTTAAAATGTGTTGAACTAAATGCAGTAAGTAAAAAACAATTAAAAGATATACAAGAAAAAATAATATCTGATGAATTAAAAGGTAGTGGTCAAGAGTTTGATGATGGTCCACCATGTCTAGGTATACTAACAAAAGAAATAATGGAAGATGATAGAGATAGATTTTTATATAACTACATGGTCTTTGCAAAGAAAAAATATAAAGACAATTGGAAAGATAAAATAGTAGAAGCAGCTAGAAATTATTTTAAGTTTGATTCTAAATGGACAGACGATCATGTTAAATCAAAAATAAAAAGTTGGGACAAAGAAACAAAAGGTTATCAATGCAATGGAGAACTACTATCTCCTGTTTGTGTTAAAGGTGTATGTGTGAAAAGAAAGTATGGTGTGTTATCAGATAACAAAGAAACATGGCCTAGAATGTATGCACTACAAAAAATAAACTACAAGCCTACACCTGAATGGAAGTTTACTGTTGAAAGAGACGATGGAGAAACAGTTCAAATACATGCAAAAGATATTTTGAAACTAGAAAGTCAAAAAGCATTAAGGGCATTATTGATGGAGCAAGCCTTTGTAGTATCACCAAATGTAAAAGGAAATGAGTTTATAGAAATAATGAGAGCATTGTTTGACAAAGAGAAAGTAGAAATAATAGAACCTGCAGAAGGTACGAGTCCTACAGATGTATTACAAAAGCATTTGGAAAAATATATTTATGGACCAAAGGCAACTACATACAAATCTTTTGAAAGTGGTAAACCTTTGATTGATACTCAGTACGCATGGTTTGTTTATGATGAATTCTATGCAGATCTAAAAACAAAAGAATGGAAGATAGATCCACAAAGAACTTCTTACATGATAAAAGAAATATTTAGAAGTGAGAACAAAGATAAGAAAGCAATGTTCAATAAACCAAAAAGATTTCCAGGTAAAAATTCTAACGGAGATTATTTTCCGCCAATAAAAGCATTGAGAATACCTTTGTATTTATTTGAAGAAAAAGAAAACATAAAAGAAATTGTAGAGTTTGAAGACGAGGAAGATATTTTATAATGATATATAAATACTTTGGTCCTCCAGGAACTGGGAAGACTCATAAATTAATTAGTAGAGCAAAAGCTTATGTAAGAATAGGCACACCTCTACATAAAATTGGGTACTTTGCGTTTACTAAAAAAGCCGCTAATGAAGCCAAAAAGAGGATGCCTGCTTCAGATAAGAAACTTGTATACTTCCAAACACTTCATTCTTTTGCTTTTAATATATTAAACCTAAAAGAAGAAGATGTTATGCAGCCATATCATTATGAAAACTTTGGAAAGAAATTAAATGTAAGAGTAAAGTATTATGACAGGTATAATAAAGAAGAGTCACATTTTTTAACTTGTGATAATCCATACTTTCAATTGATACATAGATCAATAAACAGATGTGTTGATGTGCGAGATGAATTTGATCGTGGTGAACATAACTCAAAAGAAGTTGATTGGTCTATGTTAGAACACATAGATCAAAACTATTCTGAGTATAAAAAGAAAAAGAAACTAATTGATTTTAATGACATGATAAAAATGTTGTTAGAAAAAGAAAACAAAATACCTGAGTTCGATGTTGTATTTATTGACGAAGCACAAGACTTATCACCTCTGCAATGGAAACTATATGATATATTAAAACAAAAAAGCAAAGACATATATCTTGCAGGTGATGATGACCAAGCAATATTTGCCTGGGCAGGAGCTGATGTAAACAGATTTATAAATGAACCAGCAAAAGAAAAGATACTGAAGTATTCAAAAAGAATATCTAAGTCAGTTCAAGAACAATCACAAATGTGTGTAGAAAATATTTTAGGTGATAGAAAAATAAAAAATTATTATCCAAGAAATTTTGAAGGTTTGTGTGAAGAGATAGCAAACCTAGATCAAGTTGATTTATCAAAAGGTAAATGGTTAATACTAACAAGAACTGTATCCAGGTTATTAAAAATAGAAGATGAACTAAGAAAAAAGAATATTTATTTTGAAAGTAACAGAGGTAAGAGTATAAAAGTAAGACTGTACAAAGCTGTAAAAAACTATATGTTTGCACAACAAGGAAATAAATTAGAAGAGAAAGATTTAAAAGAACTAAAAGAATTTATGGGAGAAGAAATAGATTATAAAAAAGATTGGTACGAAGCTTTTAAGAATACTGAACAAGAAGATAAAGATTACTTGCTTAGTTTATTAGATGCTAAAGAAGATTTGGATCAGGCTCCAAGGATCTGGATATCTACTATACACGCTATAAAAGGTGGAGAAGAAGATAATGTAATACTGTGTTTAGATTTAGGAGATAAAATATTGAAAGCAATAAAGAAAAGCCAAGACAAAGAAGATGAAGAACATAGAGTTTGGTATGTTGGAGTAACTCGTGCAAAGAATAATCTATATAAATTAAAAGCAAGAATTCAAAGAAAAGGATACAAATTATAATGAATTTATACCATGAGTATAAACCGATCGGGATAGAGATAAGTTCAACGGCAAGTGGTAGTGTCGTGGTTGGTCACCACGTTAATACGGTGTCTCGAATCCCACATCTAATCATCAATCACGCCGTATTAACACCTACCACATATAAAGGAGGTAAATATATATGACAGATAATAAAATATTCGAAAGCGTCTTCCCACAAGATAAACAAATTGGGGGATCTCATTACAAAAATTTTGCGATACAACCTTACGAATTTATTTCAAAAAATAATTTATCTTTTTTCCAGGGCAACGTGGTGAAATATGTTTGTAGATATTTGGAGAAAGATAAAATAAAAGACTTAGAAAAGATAATTCACTATTGTGAATTGGAAATTAAAAAGTTAAAAGATACAAAATGAAAGCAGTTTCAATTTTATTATTCTTAACATTAATGTCTGTAATTTATTTTTACAGTTGGATGATATTCATACAAAAATTATTTATATGAAAAAAATAACCTTTAAAAGGTGGAGTAAACTTTTAGATAAGTTTGTAGATGTATTAGGTAAAGAGACAGATACATTGTGTTGTTTAGTTTGTAATCAAATTAAGAATCAAAAATTTTTTCATCTATGCATGAAAGATAACTTTAATAATTATAGAATCAGAACTACATGCGCAGAGTGTTACAACAGAGATAGAAATTTAAGAAGACAAATGGATATGCTTTATGAAAAACCTGAAGTGTGTGATATATGTGAAAAGGTAAAAGAATTATTTCCAGATCATAGTCATAAAACTAATACACATAGAGGTTGGTTATGTAGAGGATGTAACACAGCTATAGGTCAACTAGGTGATACAAAAGAATCCTTAGAAAAAGCAATTCAATACTTAATTAAAAGAGATACATAATGAGTAATGTTAAATTAGATAGTTCTAAAGATTCTGCAAAGATAGGTACAATACATGAGAACTTAGCTGTTAATCAATTTCTAAAAAAGAAATGTTTTGTATTTAAAAACGTTTGTCAACACGGGCCAATAGATATTGTTGTACTACATCCAAATGGAGAAATAGAATTATTAGATGTTAAGAAACGTTCATTGAGAAAAAGAGATAACTTACCTATACATCGTTCTTTATCTGAACTACAAAAAAAATTAAATGTAAAATTGTTTTACATTGATGACACTAACGAAGGACACTATCACCCACCGAAAGGATTAAAATGATATTACCACAAACCGAATGGTTACAACCAAAAGAATTTCCAGACTTAAGTAAATACAATGAGATAGCGATCGACTTAGAAACAAGAGATCCTGAATTAAAGAAAAGAGGTTCAGGCTCTGTTGTAGGTTTAGGTGAGATTGTAGGGTTTGCTGTAGCTGTAGAAGGTTGGAAAGGTTATTATCCAATCGCACATGAGACAGGTCCAAACATGGATAGAGATAAAGTTATCAAATGGTTTACAGATGTTTGTGCTTTACCTGCTACAAAAATATTTCACAACGCCATGTATGACGTATGTTGGATACGTAAATTAGGTATAAAAATCAATGGTTTAGTGTTAGATACAATGATTGCTGCATCTTTGATTGACGAGAATAGATACTCATACACTTTGAATACTTTGTCTTGGGCATATTTAAAAAAAGGAAAGAACGAAGCAAAGTTAGTTGAAGCTGCTAAGTCAAGAGGATTAGATCCAAAAGCAGATATGTGGAGACTACCACCTATGGAAGTTGGTGAGTATGCAGAAAAAGATGCTGAACTAACTTTAGAACTTTGGCAGTTGTTTAAAAAAATTATTCAAGAACAAAATTTAAAAAATATATTTGATTTAGAAACTAATCTTTTTCCTTGTCTGGTCGATATGCGATTTCTCGGTGTGAGAGTGGACGTTGATAAAGCTCATGAATTGAAACAGCAATTAGCGTTACAAGAAGAAATATTACTGCACAACATAAAAAAAGAAAGTAACATAGATATTCAAATATGGGCAGCAGCAAGTATTGCCAAAGTTTTTGACAGCCTAAATTTATCTTATGAATTAACTTCGAAAACAAAAGCACCATCCTTTACAAAAAATTTTATTACTAATCATTCTCATCCTGTAGTACAATTAATAGCAGAAGCTAGAAAAATAAACAAGGTTAGAACTACATTTATTGATACCATTATTGAACATGAACATTGTGGTAGAATACATGCAGATATAAATCAAATTAGATCTGATGATGGTGGTACAGTTACAGGTAGATTTAGTTATTCAAATCCAAACTTACAACAGATTCCTGCAAGAGATCCAGTAACAGGACCAATGATAAGATCATTATTTATTCCAGATGACAAATGCAAGTGGGGTTGTTTTGATTACTCGCAACAGGAACCAAGGTTAGTTGCACACTATGCTTTAAAATTAGAATTACCTTCTGTAAATACAATTGCAGATTCATACGATAATGATCCATCAACAGACTTTCACAAAATAGTTGCGGACATGGCAGAGATACCAAGATCACAAGCTAAAGTAATTAATCTTGGATTATTCTATGGTATGGGTAAAGCTAAACTTCAGGCAGAGTTAGGTGTATCAAAAGAAAAAGCAGAAGAACTATTTACTAAGTATCACAACAAAGTTCCTTTTGTAAAACAACTAATGAACAAAGCTATGAAAGCTGCGGAGAGTAAAGGTGAAGTAAAAACTTTATTAGATAGACGTTGTAGGTTTCCAAAGTATGAACCTATTCTAAAAGGTAGTGATTGGGGTACATTTGTACCTGCAGAGGATCACGAAAGAATGCTAGAATTACAGAAGATGGGTCCAACATTATTAGATGAAGATGGTAAGGATACAGGTAAGAAAAACTATTGGCATGAAAATTCAACAAGAAGAGCTTTTACATACAAAGCTTTAAACAAACTAATACAAGGTTCAGCTGCTGACATGACTAAAAAAGCAATGGTTGAATTATACAAAGAAGGAATACTATCTCACATACAGGTACATGATGAATTAGATTTTTCAGTTGAATCCGATTCTCATGCTGATAAAATAAAAGATATTATGGAGCATGCAGTAGATCTTGAAGTTCCAAACAAAGTAGATTATGAATCAGGACCTAGTTGGGGTGAAATAAAATGAGGATTATTTATGGCTTATTTAAATGCAAACGTACCACCTATCTATTGCAAGATAAGAAGGGAGTATCTTTATGATCTTAAAAAACATAAAGGAGAGTCTGTTGACTGTGTTGTCTTTGGTATTAGTTCTATTTCAGGGCGTGCAATATTGTTTCATTGTATGTTACCGAACGGTGCGGTCTTTTATAGACTACCAATTAGTGCGTTTTTTCAAAAAGAATTCGAACGACATCAAGTGCCAGATATGCGAGTGGATGAGTTGCAACTGTGGAATTGTTTTAGCTATTATCCTAGCGTGCATTGTTTTGATTGGTTGGCTGGTATAAATGGTAAATTTATGGGAAAAGATAAAAAATTCCATAAAGGTGAGTATCTTTTTACTATTGACTGGGCGCATCCAGAGACTAATATACTAAACACGGAACATTCTGAGATACCGCAGGAGCATAAGTGTGCTCACATACTTGCACTAAAGAATGGCAATTATGCAGCGCAGCCAAACAATAGAATAATTTGGCATGTCAACAGCTACACAACAGAGAATAATTGGCCTGACTATAAAGTCCAAAATACTTACTGGGATGTAGAGGGAGACGATTGGGTAACGGAGGATTCAGATAAAATGTTCTATGATATAGAGGAGAAAAAATGAGTCTAAACATATGTATTGATTGTGGGTTTGAAAAAAAGAGATGTCAGTGTATAATCGCTGAACCTTTATTATTAACGGAGGAAACTATGACTAAAAAAATAGTAAAATGGGTATGGACAATAGTCTGTTGGCCATTTAAAAAAGTCAAACAATGGATTTGGGAATAATCAATTATGGAGATAGCCAGGATGAATTATTACTTTACAGGTTTACTGATTGTAATGTTAACTCTCCTGGCTTTCTGCGGAGGTCCACATGTCCAATAAACCATTAAACATCTCTGAATCGGCTGCCGTGCAGATGCCAATGAAAACGGTTGCTAGTTTGATTTTGCTCGTCGCAGCTGGCGTGTTCGCATATACGGAGCTGACGGCTAGGCTAGTATCGCTAGAGACATCACGTGAATTATTTGAAAATGATTTGTTAAAAAAATCTGAACAAGTGCCCGTCGATCAGGAGCAACATTTTTTACTCGAGGATTTATATAAGTCTGTAGAGAAAATGGAAAAGACTCAAGAGATGAATATGACAAACAAAGTTAATATAGAATTTTTATCTGAACAATTAGATAAGGCACTAAGAGATATAGAAGAATTAAAAGATAAAGTTAGAGAAAACGGGAGTCATCAATGATTTTAGAAGTAGTGGCTCTTCTCATGATAATTGATGGAGAGATTAAAGAACATAGAATTCAAATTGATCCTGACACAAATAAACCTTCAATGGCAATGTGTTTAAAGGGTAAGAGACATGCTAAGAGACAAGATAAAGGTAGTAATATACAGCATCAATGCATAAAATCTAAAGCAGAAGTAGAACAAAATATAGATGGCTCGCTCTCAATCAAGAAACTCATCCTCGAATAGAATTGCAAAAATGCTCCGTACACCACGCTTCAGGCAACTTGTAATTAAAAATAAAAAACGTTATAATAGAAAAGGATATAAAAATGAATCTGAGTCGTAATTTTACACTTCAAGAATTAATTAAATCAGACACTGCTATCAGGTTGGATATCAATAACAATCCTAACTCAGGTCAGATAGAAAAACTAAAAGCACTTTGTGAAAATATTTTACAGCCCGTACGTGACCACTTTGGCAGGGTCAAAGTGACTAGCGGATTTCGTAGTGAACAACTTTGTATTAAGATAGGTAGCTCTGTAAATTCACAGCATGCCAAGGCCGAGGCCGCAGACTTCGAAGTAATGGGCACAGACAACGCTGAGTTAGCTGATTGGATTTATTCAAACCTAGAATTTGATCAATTGATATTAGAATTCTACACTCCAGGTGAACCAAACAGTGGCTGGATACATTGCAGCTACACATCTGATCAACCAAGAAAACAATTTTTACATGCTTACAAGTCAGAGGGTAAAACAAAATACAAACCTGTAATTGGAAAGGCAAAAGATTTAGTATGAGTATAATAGATAAGAAAGCTATGGAGCTGTTTAACAAGATAGATACAGTTCATGGTCATTGTGAAGAATGTGGAGAAGAAGCAATCTTAGTTGCTATTGTTTCTGAATTTTATAGATGCACAAACTGTGGTCATGATACTAAACAACATATCAATGGTAGAATTAGATATATGAAACTATCAGAAACAGACAGACACTTCATAAAAAATCATAATAGAAATGGCTAAGAGAAAGTTTACAAATTTTATACCTAGGCCAAAGCCTAAGAAACGTCCAGGTGTACATAAAAAAAGAAAGAATAAAGATGAGAAACGCGATTTTAAGAAATATAACCGTCAAGGCAGACGAGCTAGCTAGAGAATATAACAAAACCAAAGATCCTAAAATTAAGGAAGAGTGGTTTAAGTTGATTAAGTCTCTGCCTCCTCTGGAAGATAAGGACTACACACAAATCTAGGATACATTCTAGACTTGTTTATCTGTTCATCTGTTAGTAATTTACTGTTGTAGAATACTTCAAATGACTGACCTAAACCGTCTTTTATGCAACTACTGAAGGTACTATGTGATATTTTGTATGAATACATATCTTGGCTAACAGGTAAACAAGTGTTCCCTACGCTGGTGCATATGTATAAAGTTAATAAAAGTTTCATTGACACAGGTTGAAAAAAAATATAAAAATCCTATATTATTAATATTAAAGTAACTAAAGGAGTTTATAGTAATGACAGATATAAGTAAATACAAATCGGTCGCACTATCACATGATTCTTGTGAAAAACTAGACAAGATTCGCAAGGTAATTGTGCCGTTAACACAAGTTTCTAGAGCCAAAGCTTTGGATATAATTATAAATGAAAAGGTGAGGAAGTTAAATGGTAGGGTTTCTAGGATTAAAAACGATTGATGTTATCGAGTCTAAACGAAAAGATCCAAATAAAAGCTTATGGAGAAACGTTTTGATTGTAGCGATAGAAGACGCAATAAAGGCGACAGAAAGAAAGTGCATGTTTAGAGAGTTCTATTTAAATAAACGTAATCTAGAGATAGAATATGTCACAGAACCAAATCAAGATTTTGCCACAGTTTGCCATTATGCTGACCTGGATCACAGTTTAGTAAGATCAAAAGTAAAAAGAACATTAAACAAAATAGAGGATAATTATGCAAAAAAAGATATGTCCGAGTTGCAAAGGGAATGGGTATCTAAAGGTAACCGAAACGAAAGAGCACTCAGAATTAGCCGTGCAGTCAATAAAGCAGTGTAAGACTTGCGATTCTGAGGGAGAATTAATTATAAAGGAGGAAAATGACAGACCAAACTAGACACGATATTGATTCTGTAATTACAAAGAATCATGAAATGAGGTATCAGGCAAAACATTTTAATGCTGCATTTAAGCATTCAAAATTGCTTAATACATTAAACCTTAGATTATTGGTAACTAATTTACAAAACATTGTAAATGAGAGAGATAAGAAAGGACTTGAGTAATGAGAAGAGCCTTATTAGATGCATTGCAAGCTAGATACGAAGCAGAGATAGCTGAGGCAGATGCTACGATAAATATATACTTGACTAATTCAGTCGGAATTGGAGAGCATCCTCAGTTTATCGATGAGATAGATAAACAGGTACAACGTATAGCTGATGCTCAAGAAAAGATGGAAGTGTTAAGATCCTTCGAACCTGAGAAACAGACTCTGTAATGAAATGGAATAAACGATTTGATTACCCTGAGTCAATCAGGTCCTTAGTCAATGATCAAAGACATTATGATGTAGGTGAGGAAAAATTACCTAGTGTCACGACTATTTTATCTGCTACACAATCTGACGAAAAAAAGGCAAGTTTGGCTAAATGGAGGCGAAATATTGGCGAAAATAAGGCAGAGTCTATTATGAATGAGGCAGCTAATCGTGGTACGATTATGCATAGGATCCTAGAAGGCTATTTGCTGGGCCAAAACCATGCTGATTTTAGCGATTTGGGGCAAGAGGCAGGCATCATGGCCCAAACGGTTATAGATTCAGGCATCAGGGGTCATTTAGATGAAATATGGGGGTCAGAAATTACTGTATACTATCCAAGATTATATGCAGGTGCTACAGATTTAGCAGGTATTTATGATGGGCGCGAAAGTATAATAGACTTCAAACAAAGTAACAAGCCTAAAAGAAGAGAGTGGATTACAGATTATTTCTTGCAACTAGCGGCATACGCCATGGCCCATAACTATGTTTATGGTACAAACATACAGTCTGGAGTGGTTCTAATGTGCACTAAAGATAATTACTTTCAAAAGTTTGAAGTAAAAGACAAGGAATTTCAACGTTTTTCATGGGAATGGCTACGAAGAGTGGATAAATTTAAAAATGTATAATACTTTTTACCAGGATTTTTTAAAAATAATTTTTAAAATTTGTTACAAAGAGGGGTTACAAGGTTACAATTGACTATTAGTGTTGATTTTATTGACTTTATTGTGGTTACAATTGGGTTACATTGAGGTTACATAAGGTTACAATTCCCAACGCGAGAGTCATTTTTTTACAGATTTTATTTTAATAAAAATCCTGTAAAAAACTATTATAGAAACTATGAGAAAATTAAAGAAGAGCAAATTCAAACATGTAGTAATAAACAAGAAACGTTATTACTTTTACAAAATTACATGGGCCGATATCACAGGAGATTCGGGGCACGCAACAGCACACGAGTTCAGTGGATTCATGCCATCAATAATGGTTACTCATGCTTATGTGTATGAGAAAGATAGAAAGAATGTAAGAACGTTTGCTAGTTATGAAACTAAAGATGAATTATTCTCCGACAGGAATGTCTTCCCCATCGGTTGCATTCTTAAGATGGAGAGAGTTTTGATCTGATGGATCATTATTTTTTACTACAGATCCTCGGTGCTTTTCTTTTACTTTGTTCTTCAACTCTTCTACTTCAACACCTTCTAGGATTGGTGAGTAGTCCTCCATTATCTGTTTCATTCTTAATTCTAATTCTTCTGTTGTTAGGTCTTCTAGCTTACCTGTTCGTATTATCTTCTGCTCAATATACAGACCCGCAGCTTTACCTCGTGCAACTTCAGCATTCACCGCAGCTGACCAAGCTTTCTTTACTCTAGCCTCATCTCTTAATTTAGCTAACTCTGATATGTGACTACCAAAAGTTACGTCATATTTTTTCTGTAATTCCTCTCTGAGTTCACCTATGTATTTAACAACGAGTGGATATTTTTTTGGATTCTGTAATATACTTGCGTGTTGACGTGCTGAGTCTTTTGAATAACCCGCATCGATAGCACATTGTGTTGCAGTCTTTCTGCCTTCTTCACTAACTAATAAGTTTGCAAATTTAATCTGCTGTTCCGTCAGCTTCTTCGGTAGTCCCATTTTGCTCCTCTTCAAATCCTTCCTGTAATAATTCTGATACAGATTTTTCTTTATTAAATATCTCGTTCCAACGTTGACGATATGTCTCATTAGAAACCCTTGATTTACCGTCCCATTGTCTTCCTTTTTCTTTTGACATAGTATTGATTTTTTAACATAACTTGATATATTAATCAATGATTGTCGTGTTTTTGGTATTTGTTGCACGGTAATCACTTTTTTGTTTGTTGCCTGGCGTTGGCTTACGACACGGTCTTTGGTTCGTCTTTGTACCGCAGGATACTGAGCGCCAGGTTATAAAGTTATGAATGGATTACATTTAAAACAAGTTTTAGAAAAGATGCTCAAAGCAGAGGTAGCTAAGGGTGCTCGTATTCAGGTTGCCTTACCTGATGGTAAATATTATGACATTACCTCTTTACAATTACTAGAGAATAAAATAATAGGTGCAAGAGAATCACACCGACTCGTCTTTACGGTTCAAGCCGAAACCTGGAATATGGGTAAAGTTTTGAAGAAGATCGACTAGCCTGTCATAGTGAAATCTGAAACAAAATTTTATCATGAAGTTAAAAGAAAAATTAATAAAATATCTTGGATTAGAATTGAAAACCTTAGCGTTCCTGGTACTCCCGATCTATTGGGCTATAATAATTCTGGTCACTTTTTCACTGTAGAACTCAAGTATACAAAGACTAACATAGTATCATTTTCTCCACACCAAATAGCCTTCCATGTGAAGCATCCTAAGAATACTTTTATCATGGTTTATGATGCCTCTCGTAAGGTTCCAAAACTTTATGAGGGAAAAAATATAAGGGAGCTTGATGCTTGTGGCTTGACGCCTGCACCATGGGGACCAGCTACATGCGCCGTGGGTTACGACGCTTGTTGCTTGTTGCTTGAGGCTTTATAATCTGAGGCATTATACCGCGCGACATTTTGTCGCAGCTTGTGCCTCGGAGCTTGAGCCCTGTATCCATTGTCATATGCCCAGGCTTCATGAATCTTCATTGCCAGTGCTGCTTGACGCTGGTCCCAGCGCTTGTTGCTTTTCTTCTTCATTGCTTCCTCCTTCCTGCTTGTTGCTTGCTGCTTGACGCTTGAGCTTTGCTTCAAGTTCTTTTCTAATCTTTTCCAGTTCTTTGTAGTACTTCGGGTGGTGCCAGACCATTAGTGTTTACCATATGCGATGTTATGGACGCTGCTGTCCCAGCATGCTCTGCAGTCTTTGCATTCATTATTTTGATCAGGTGCGGGGCATGTTCTACCAGAACCAGACACAACCGTTGAAGTGTTCGGCCAGCTGTCAGCTGCGGCCTGGTCTACCATTGGCATGCTAAACCTGATAACCAGATTTGCAGGTTTATCTTTTAAATATTTTTTTACCCAGGCCTCCCGTGTAGGCATCCAGTGCTTAACACCAGGTGACAGCTCACACACTTCAAAGATTTTCATCAAGTGGTCCAGATCCTGTACGTCTCCTGAATCGTGCCATCTAAAATATTTAGATTTTTTTGAATTGATCAATTGTGCCATTGCATCGACCCAGCTCGCGCTCTTCGTTGCTTCCAGTCTTCTGTATTGTGCAGCCTGAACTACTTCAAAGACGTAGCAGCCCTTCAATGCATAACAGCCGTAGCAAGTGCTGCCTTCAATGTCTCTAAGCTTCTTACCAGTTTTGCATTCTTTGGCTGGTAACCCGTAGGCCCATCCAGGCATCTTAGAGGGCTTTGACAGCCCTCCAACAATTTTTAATGCTTCATCTGTCTTCATCTTTTCCTCCTTCAACTTCTTCAATTTCTTCTGTTGATTTTTCATTAACGTGCGTAAAATGATTTAACACTACATCAACCTTGTGCCTGATGTGCGTGTCGCTGTGACTTATCTGGTCCAGATAATTAATAACATCAACCAAAACAGACTGCTGTTGGTCAATCAACATTTTTGTGTATTTCATATTATCGTTCATGTTTTCCTTTCTGTAAAAATTAAAAACAATATTTTAACAAAAATTTTTTAATTTTTATACTTGCAACATTGTCGCAGCTTGTTGCTTGACGCTTGTTGCTTGAAACTCTGTCTACTCCCTAAATTGTCGCGCGACAAAATGTCGCAGCTTGTTGCTTGACACTCGGTCAAGAAGACAAAATGCCCTGCGACAAAATGTCGCAGGACACCATAACCAACAAGAAAGGGTGACCAGTCGGCGTCCCTTACTTCAGGTTGCAGGTCCTGGCCTGGACCATCATCGGCCTGGTGGCGGTATTGCCAACTGATCCCAGGTTGCTATTCTAGGGCTCCCTATTTTGACCGACCCAATAGTATCATATGTTTATTGGGCTGTGGTATAGCAACCAGGGATCAGGTGTAATTGCTATTCTCCCGCGTTAACTAGAGTAAGCATCACACAACCTGATCCCAGGTTGTGTTATTCGATGGCCAAAACCTTTTCAGGAATTACACTGGCGCACGCTTATTTAGGTTACCACAAAGGTTTAACAAGGTGTCGATGTCGCCCCGTGGAGATCGCGGATCTCACTTTATCGGGTTTACGAGTTGCACCCCAGCTTTGTGTCTGCCAAATAAGGCTAACACAACCAGGGATCAGCATCCAGTGAAGACGGCGTTGACGCGGTGTGACACTGGATCTGTCCCAGAGGTTCAGGTCTATAGCTTTAATTCTAAAGTAACCTGAACCAATTCTTTAATTCTACTTTATCTCTTCAACCATATCGACTTTGATGTTTTCCATACCCATCTGTTCAGGTTCATCTTCTAAAGCTTCATCGTAGTCCTCGCCTTGAGTCTCAAATAATTCTTGAGCCTTTTTAGCAGAGTCAGCTTCGATGACAACGTACTGCCAAACGTCAGCAGTGTAGTGTACTTTATATCTCGACATACTTTTCTCGCTTTCTGTATTCTTTTGAATACGAAACTATTATAACAAAAGATTGTGGCAACAATGTGTCAAAGAAGAAAAAAGAATTGGTCAAGATTGTCGCAGGTGCGACAATTTGGTGAATATACGTTTCTCTTTTTTTGTGATATAATAGGGGTGGGCTGGTCGGGAATAATATACCTATGTATATTTAGGTGCGACAATCTGTCCAAAAATATTTTTTGTTTGGACACATTCTTGCCATATTGTTTTAGTATAATTATCGCATGAAAGTTAAAAACGATCATATAAAAATAAATTGTGAGGTATGTAATGTACCCTCAATTACTTTCAATTTTCACAAAGATATTTGGGAAAGTGAAAGTATAATAGATGATGTTGATTTCTATGTACCTGAAGAAGTTGGCATTTATATTTGGAAACCTTTCAGGTACAGAAAGAGCAGAAAGTAATGTACTTAGTAATTAAGAAATACTCTTATGAAACATTAGAGCCATCTTTTACTGTGTCATACTCAACAACAGACTATCAAGACGCTATGGAAAAGAAGAATGCATTAGAGGTCTTGTCAAAGGAACATGAAACTTTAAAAATTGTACCATTTCCTGAGGTAGTTGTTGAGGAAAAAGAAGAAAAACAAAAAACCTTATTTGGTTAATTGTTTTTCAAAAAAGATTGTGGCGACATAATTTCGCCACAATCATTTGTTATAATAAATATAGAAAGCGAGGTAAAATATATGTCAAAAGAAAAACGATTGACACTCAATGCAGAAAAAAGAAATTCAATAGCAAATGTATTTCAATCGCATTGGGAAAGAGAAGATAGTAAGGTTATTCAAAATTATAATCTTGCTAAAGAGAATTACAATTCTTTAAGATCAACCATGAAAGAGTTGGTCGAGAAGATTGTAAGAACACATCAACCACAAGAAGATGTTGATACAATTCGTAGAATGTCAAATAAGTATGGCAGTAATGGTGGGGAGTTATACCATGATAACTGCTTTAACTTTAGATACTCATTTACAAAAGTTGATGATGAGGGAAATAAAGTTGATGACTATGATAGTGTCAATGTTGATTTTGGTTTAGAGCCAACAAGAAGTTTCGGCTATGCCTATTATCGAAACGAGTTAAAAGAGAAAGGGCATAACCCTGACTTCTTGTATGAATGGCAAGATGAAAGACGAAACCCTAGATATTACGAGGAAGAAAATGCTTGTGATAAATGGCTCGGTTATCGTAATTCATCTAACGAGGATAAGTCATTCATAAAACCAAAAGCAGAATGGGAAAATGATTTTAAACTTTGGGTTATCGGCTCAAGTTATTGTCATACTCGTAATTTTGCAGTTGATGAAACTACTTTCAATGTTTTAAACCAATTTAAAATAGCGCAAGAGAAATTGGTTGAGGCGCATGAAAGTATATTTAGTTATGTCAATGAGAAGATGAAGAAGTTGAGGTTAGGTTTAAAATCTTACCGATACTTTGACCAAGCCAAATCTCTTGCTGATAAGTTGGGGGTTGCTCTTAATGAAAGTATCTTAAATGAGAGTAGCAGTTTAGCATTATCAGTTTATAGTCCTGAGAATTTGGCAAGTCTTTTGGAAGATAAGGTTGAGATGACTAGAGAAGAAAAAATCGCATTTTATAAGAAACAACAAAGTGCGACAATAATGTAAATGTACTTATGGTGGCAGTTGTGCTATACTGCCACCATAACAAAAGAAAGCGAGGAAATCATGTTAAAGAATAAACCTTTTACTGTGACTTACTACTCAGCAAAAGATAAAAAAACAATTACTAGAAATGCGTTATGGACAGACCAATGCAGATATTGGACTTCAAAAGCAGGTCGTCTAATCATGACTTATTTTGATGTAGATAAGAATGAGTACAGAAATGCAACTGACACATGGAGTATTAGATGAGTTGGGGAATAGCATTTGCAAATGTAGCCATAATTATTTATGGCTACATAATTTTAACTATATTGGGGGTGCTGTAATGTATTGGTTTATGTTAATAGCTACAGCAGGTTTTCTTTCAATTTTAACAATCATAATAATACATTTAATAGAGGAGTATAGAAATGGCAGACTATAATTGGTGTCATGGACCAAAGTGCCATGAGAGAACAACGACAGACCGAGTTCGAGGTGTCAAGGGACATAAAGTTTTAAGGACTCGAAAAATAAAAGAAACGTCATGGAACTCAGGAAACATGTGGTCGCATTTTTGTAGTCAAGGTTGTTGGAATGATTTCATGTATGCACATTGGGACGAGTTCATTGCATTATATCCAAGGACCGAGCCTCTCGAAACAGAAATCGAGGATCCAAAAAAAGAAACAAGCCAATATGGTTGGAGTCATTGGAATATTGAGGTGCGACAAAGTTGACAATGTACTTATGTGCCCATTAATGCTATAATGGGCACATAACAAAGCGAGGAAAGATGAAAACAAAACAAATAAAAAACTTTAAAATGAACGACGAAGTTTATAAATTAAGAACAAAAGTAATTAATTTAATTCGTGAAGCAAAAGGAGAAATTACAAATCTACCTAGAATAGAAGTTAGAATTGGTGAGGCTAGAAATCACAATGTTTTAGGTGTAGCCAAATTAAGTAAGAAACAAATTTGGATTACAAAAAGAGCAGTTGACATGAGCCAGGATGCATTAAGAAATATTGTATTTCATGAAATAGTTCATGCAGTTACAGGTTTTGGACACGATGACAAATGCCCATTAATGAAACCAACATTGGATGGATATTTATTAAATAAAACAGAATGTATGAAATATTTAAAAGGTTATATTAAACACGGTGCGACAATGTTGACAATGGCAATTGCATCGTGATTGTGTTATAATAGGTCCATAACAAAGCGAGGAAATATGACAAAAGAAAGAACAGAAAAAAGATCAAACAGATTCACAGGTGAATCTGTTATGTTAACAAAAGAAGAAGCTAAAAGACATGACTCAATCTTCTTATGTGAGTTAATGGCAACCTTAGAAGATAAAGAGTTAGGATATGGTGGTTCTAAAATCTGGGACACAATGCGTGAACATCTGGATTGGTTTAGAAAGCACAATGCAAAAGCTTACATGGTGTTATTAGACTAACACCATTAAGGGGTGCGACAAAATGTCGCACCTCCTCGCAGCAGAATGAGAAAAGGACGAGCCCTATGCAATAAATGCTTCGCGCTAAATGCCTCTAGGGGTTACGTATCGGGATGGCTGAAACCCTACCCTGAGTATTCGAGCCTTTGGCGACCCGTTAGTACGTGCACGGAAAGCGGGCGTTTGATGAATAGTCACATGCGACAAAATGTCGCAGGCAGCAATAGAGGTACCAACAACATTTGGAAATTTGCGTTTTTTTTATTTTTAAATTATACTGCGACAAAAAGGAATCTTGACATATGCGGATTTATAC
>BCSF01000326.1_pt1 | contig 19917 bp, 12 predicted proteins | sample 1016431 | NCBI WGS metagenome assembly BCSF01 (sample SAMD00045685;SAMD00045686;SAMD00045687;SAMD00045688;SAMD00045689;SAMD00045690;SAMD00045691;SAMD00045692;SAMD00045684;SAMD00045690;SAMD00045691;SAMD00045692;SAMD00045684;SAMD00045685;SAMD00045686;SAMD00045687;SAMD00045688;SAMD00045689, study...
GCGAAGTTCTGCAATAGGAGTTTCAGCACCAGTGTCTAGATTAATTCTTTCAACCTTAGCAACGTCTCCTGTTAAGTTAGTAACAGTTTCTCCATAGAAGAAGAGACCGTTGTTTACAACATCAGTAATTGCAGAAACGTTTGCCAAGAAACCTGTGGTAGATCCTTGAATCAATTCACCATTGGCAACATCAAAAGCACCTTCGGTGATAAATGCTCTTACAGTTTGACCAGTGACACCTACAACAGTTGCTCTAGCACCACTGACAGCACCAGAAATCTCATTACCCACTAGAGGGAAAATGCCGCTAGTAAAACTAAATGTAAAGTCTTTAGTTTGAATCGGATTGAATGTTACTGAAACATACTTTACGCTAGCGGGAGGTTGAGGAGGCTCATTGAATACAATAGAGTCACCAACAACGGTAAACGCTCTACCAGGAGCCTGTGCAACGCCATTAAGAGTAATAACTAGTTGCTTCTCATCAGCAATAACTGTATTTCCATTGACAGTCAGTGGGAATGCAGTGCGAATACCATCAAAGAGATTAGAAACATCATCAACCTTTTGGACAACAGAAGTCAAGATATTCTCAGAAGAGGTCAATCTCTTCTGTCTGAATAAGACTTCGGTATTGTTAAAGTCTTGATAGATTGGCTCGACGAGAGCAAAGTTTTGAATATTTGGCACGATTGCGCTTTGTGCCAACTCAACAGACTTGGTAATCTGGAAGTCAATTTCCTTGTTAGGAATTCTTGCGTCTTCAGTGACATTCAATTCACCAAACACCTTGAAAGATGCTGGGTGGACATTTTTCAAGAGAATATTCTTCCATTCATTGATAGAAACAGAAGATTTGACTGCATAAGAGAAGTCCTGATAATAGTAGGAGTCCTGAATCTTTTGAATGATTTCGGAGGGTTTACCTACATCATCAATAAACTGACCTGTAGTTCTTGTAATAGGACCAATTTCAAGGACGCCCTTTGCAATCTTCAGATCGGTGATAACACCAGAAGACTTAGAAATTACACCAGTGATAGATTCACCAACTTGGAAATTGCCATCATAGTCAACAATTTTGACAATTCTAGGACCAACTAACCAACCTTGGTTTGTAGAAACATATCCAGTTGCAGTTGCCTGCTCCAAGGAAGGACCTTGATAGACATATTCACCTTCCAAGAAGGTAGAAGTAACAACATTTGCTTCTGCAGCACCACCGAAAGATGATGTCAAAACTTGCTGTCTTCCTGTGCCAGTATTAGCAAAAGAAATGGGATCTCCCAACTCAGCATTCTGTGGAGTAAGTGCAAGACGTAACTGATCATCTTCTAGAGATTGTGCAGATCCAGAGATAGCATAATAAGTTGTTGTGCCATTAAGTCTACCAACAGCACCAGAAGCAAGAGGATAAACAGCGCCATCACCAATATCAATTACATTCAAAGTAACTGCAGCACCATTTGGAATTCCATGTGGGAATGCAAACTGGAGAAGACCCAAGTCTAGGTTTACAACATAGTTGAAGGAAGACTTCAATTCAACTGTTGGTGGAGAAGAATAACCAGATCCAGGATCCTTAACAATGATTTGATCTAGTCTACCATTTTGAATTGTAGATTCGGCAATTGCACCAGATCCACCGCCACCAGTGATGACAACAGCAGGTGCCTGAGTATATCCAGATCCAGGATCAGTGACACGAATATTTTGAAGAATACTTGTGTTTGTCAACTGAGCATTCAGTGGGAATGTAATTTCAGGTCTTAGAGTATAATCATGTGTATAGTCATAACCAAAGTTATTATTCTTCAGTTTCTTGATCGTGCCGACATTATCTGCCTGAGCAAAAATAGATGCACCTGTGCCAAAAGGAGGAATAACTACTGTGAGATCTCCACCAGAACCTGCAAGTCCAGGTCCAAGAATACCAGGAATTGACTCAATATCAATAGAAGCTGTGGTGTAACCTTTACCAGGAGAAGATACTGTTGCTTTTACAATTTGTCCAAGAATGGTATTTCCTTCAATATCTGTAGTATTTTCAACTTCAATAGTTACAAATCCACCTTCACCATCACCAGCAATAGGGACGCTGTTGTAAGTGCCAACAGCATATTCTGTGCCAGGCTCATTAATTTGGACCCTTTCGATTTTTCTATTTGATTCAATACCTGTAACAACTGGTAGCTTGGTATAGAATCCACCTTTATTAACAATTCTAATGTCTGCAATAGATCCAACAGACTTAGAAGAATCTGTGGAATATGTTGTATTTGTGGTTTCGCCATCACCCTCTGGCTCAGAAGCCAATTCAAATCTCATAGTGTCATCACCTGTGGTGATAGTGCCACCAGAGGTTTCAGTTATTACAAATTGTCCCAGATATGGAGTGTCGCCAATATTCAGATAACTATTGCTATCGATGGGTGAATCTGCACCAGTTCTAGAAGGATCGAAGTAATAAGAAATGTTGGTAACAATCGACTTATCAATTTTAAACTTAATAGAAGGTCTTGATGTGCCCTCTTCAATAATACCAGGAGTACCAAGTCTTTCAATAATGTTGAAAGAATATTCTAGTTTATTGAGACTATCTTTAGAGAAAGATAGGTTAGCACCAAGCATGGTTGAGTGACCAACATCAAACAGATATTGGTGACCATTATACATCTTCAGTGTAGGAGACTTGGAGAAGAATTCTACAGAGGATACTGCAGTAAGAGGTAGAGAAACAGCAACAGCAGGCAACTTATAAGTAAATTCTTTGCTGCTTATTACTCTATCAACAATGAAAGATCCATTATATTCATCATATGTAGTTCCACTAACTTCCTGTGGTTGGTGTCCATCCGTGTAGAAATTATCACCAACATTCATATAGTGGCTAACATCAGTGATTACATAAACTTCATCACTATTACTTACATTTGTAACTTGAAGAATTTTTTCAAGTGTTGCAATCAAATCAATTTTGGTTACGCCAGTTAGACCTGTAATCTGAATGGTATTGTAATCAGAATTATAAGAGACGTTAGACTCTGCGATATTAACAACAGATCCTGGGACATATGGAGAAGATCCACTAATTTCGCTGACTTTAACAACAAAATTGGAATCATCAAAAGTTTCAATGAATTGTGCAAATTCATGTAAGTTATTAGTGCCACCTGTTAGCGAGTTGAAGTCGCTAAGAGCAATGTCAAAGGTGCCAGGGGTGGTATTATCAATAATACCAAATTCATACCTTTCAAGAAGGTTTACATCAGCAGTAACTGGACCTCTGATTCCATAAGTATCAAATTCATCAAACCTTTCTGTTCTTAGTCTACCAGTATTGTAATCATTACTCCAACTGTTGTTATTAACAGCAACGGAAATTTTGTTATTTTCTCTATCAATAGAAGTGATATAACCACTATTAATAAATGTACCTGTAGGAGTTTCTAGAATTAACTTACCACCAACTGTAAATGCAAACGATTGGTTTACAGTCAAGATCTGGACATTATCAATCTTACTGGTATTTGCTACTTTGAAGTAATACCTATCCTTAACAACGGCACTTGCCTTAACTTTTTGAGATCCAGGAGAAGGAATTGTTGCCGTGCGAGAGAATAGGATATCTTGAGTATATCCTAAAACCTCGGTATTATGGACACCAACCAAAGTGGATTCGCTGTAGTCTAGAGACTGAATGCCACTTCCACCGATTTGGAATGTGGTTACAGCGGGAGATAAAGTGCTGATATTGAAATCAATGTTAGTTCTAACGGGGTTAACTTGAGTATTGGGTCTTAGAGTAAAGTCTCCAGTATATCCAGCAAGGTTAGTTTTATCAACCTTAATACTTAGAGCTTTATAGTTGATATAATCATATCTCTTCAGATAATCAGTAAACCACTGAGTATTTTGCCAAGTATAGTTAATAGCAAATGCACCTGCTGTTGGCAATACAGTAACATCAGTAGGTACTGTGATAGTAGTGGCTCTATTCTTAAGTCTCAGATTGTCAATAAAGAATTGTCCCTGATAATCGTCAGTAAAGTCTGCTGCACCAGTGCCCCATCCAGGTTGGTTACCAATATACAGACTCTTATTGTTTAAAGCAGTATTAGGAATGTTACCACTAACAACTTCAATTCCATTGATGTAAACTCTGAAGAAATTACCTTCTTTCTGGATTGCATAGAATGCCCAAGTATTGTCAGCATAAAGAGAGTTAACTGTGCTAGAAACTGGAGTGCTAGATTGAATAGTTGCTGCATTATTTGCAACTGCCAGTTGCAGATATCCTGTAGCGATGTTATAACCCAACCAAAGACCACCATCAGCATCCTGAGCACCACCGATACCAATTAAAGTTTGATATGTCTGGGAAAGTGTGTTGGTTTCTGTGGAATCTTTGAAGAGCATAAACTCAAGAGTCCAGTCACCCGATAACTTACCTCTAGTATCAGTATTTGTTGCTTGTAGGTATGAATTATTCCAGGTAGCATTATTACCTTGCTGATATCCAAGAATTTTAAGATATCCATTAAGGAAAGATAAACCAGCACCTGTCTGTCCTACAGGAAGAATATTATAGTGATCAGTTAAATCAGTAAAGTCCGAAGTAAAGTCTAGAATGAAGTCATTTCTATTCCACTTAGTTTGACCAAACAGATAAGAATCACCAGAGTTATCCGTTGCGATACACTCTACATCAAAACCTTCGATATTATTTTCAGACTCACCCGTTGCTTTAAGTTTATTAGAAGTTACATTTACCTTCTCACCCTTGTAGTTAATTCTAGCGGAAGCAGAAGTAACCTCACCACTGGTTGCAGTTTCAGTGAAGGCAACATTTAAATCGCCAAAAATATCAATTTCTGCGCCAGAAGCAATTTCCATTCTTGCGCTACTGGTCAAGTATCTCTTAGACCAAATAGCTTCTAAAGATGTGTTGAATTTAGCAACAAAGAATGCTTGCTGTACAGTTGCATCAGACTTGAGAGGACTATCTGCAACAACATATAATTCATTATATTCATCCAATGCCATGACTGGATTTACAACAGAAAATCCAGCATAAGCAAATTTCTTCATCGAATTAACTTCGATGATATTATTAATAAACTGCGCTTCGCCAATAACAACATCTCTATCGGTAGCAGTGTTATTCTCTGCCACTTCCATACAGAAGTAAATTTTCTCATCAATGATAAAGAGGTCTGTTAGTTTTTCAGACGTGTTGAGACCAGCAATCTTTCTCTTACTTACAAAAACACCAGCAGTGTCAATAATTGCAAGGAATCCATCATAAGGATTACCAGAGTTTGTATTGGTAAAACCACCCAGAAGATATCTAGATTCACCAAACTTCTTAATGCAAGTAACCGTATCTTCTCTGGTAGAACCTGAGATGCCTGCATATGCTCTCTGAATAGTTAGAGATGCATCTTGCCCCTCAAGGTTTTCCTCATACTTCAAGAGGACAATATCGGGATTATATGCATCAAGCAATGGCGTATTAGGACGGTTACCACCAACAATCCAAATATCACTACCATCAACTAAAATTTTGTTAAGCTCAAGGTATTGCTGAGATCCTACAGGTGAATTAACCTCACATGTCTTATACCACTGAAGAATACCAGCATCAGATACTTTAGCGACAAATCCAATGTAGTTATCTGCTCCATCGAGCATTTTTCCACAAACGTAGAGACTCTTGTCTGTAGCAACAAAAGTGTCATTGATAATTAGATCATTACCTGCACCCTCAAGGATAGAAACCCAATAATTGGATTTTTTGAATACCTGAGGATGACTGAGGATCAATCTAGGATTCTCAGTATATCCAGATCCAGCATTGATAATATTAAACTGATTAATAGCACCAACGTTGGAAACTACAGCGTTAATTTCAGCAGATTCGCCATCACCATCAATAATTACTGTTGGGGGAATGTCTTCATTATAACCAACACCATTTTGAGTGACAATAATTTCTTCAATGCCTTTATATTGACGAACAACATACTCCTTATTGGTATTATCCATGATTGGAGTATAATCAACAAAAATGTTATCTCCAAGAACTAATTCGTGTGGAGTTGAAGTTTGAATAATGCCAATATTTTTATTGTCAATGTTTTGATAGGTATAAGAAGAGATATTCTTACCTGTAATTTTAGATACTCGTGCAGAAACACCACTACCATCGGTATCGGTGTTATCAAATGTTAGAATATCATTTACCTGATAATTTTCCCCAGCATTTTCAATTACAAAATTATTGACCGAGGCATTTTCAAATCTTGTAATAGTTTCAACTTCAATATCAACCTTAGAGTCAAACTTAACTTTAGGGAAATAATCAAATAGTTGTAGAGGAGACTCTTCAAACAGTTGATCAGGATCATCAATTTCATCTTGACTGATAATACCATCTCTATTTTCATCTTCTACATCAAATAGTAGAATATCACCAGATTCTGTTGTCAAAGCATTAGAAGATGCGTTTGGTGCTCTCTCAACGTCAATGTCTACATTTTCATATGGATCTCTAAAGCGAATAACACCAGTAGGAATATTTTCCTGAGTAGCATCTGTAGAGAGATTCCACTTATCTACAGTAGAATTATATTCAGGACCAATGATATAGGGGAATACTGCATTACCTGCCTCAGTATTGTCAATAGTGACAAAATAGCAATATCTACCTGTTGGGAAGTCAGGTGTTTTACAGAATCTACCATTATATTGATCTAGATCACCACTATTGAAATTAAATTCATAATCTTCAATATACTCACCTGCAGGATGATCTGCAAGAAGAGGACCCTGAGATCTAACTGGAGTTGGATTTGTAACTGGATCAAGAACTAATGCATCTTTGAGAGCATAGGATGATCTCATTCTGCTAATGGTAGAGCTCTGATCTGTAGGATCATTATAACCGTAGGGACCGTAAATTGGATTACCGTCAAACGCCCAACCAATAATAGGAGAGTGTGCTAACTGAGTTTCTTGCTCAACCAATTCGCCTGCTTGATTGCGATTTAGATTATCGCCAAGAATAAAGCGAAGTCTTTGTGGATTGGAGATATGTGCATATTCACCACCATATTGATTGTTTAGACCTTCAAAAATATAACCTTTCGATTCATCTAGAGTGGTAGTTGCTTGTAAATTATAATTCCACTCAAAGACTTGAGATGTAAACTTAGCACCACTACCAACAGAAGTCAATACAATATTAGTAGTGCCTTGGACATATCCAATACCTCTGTTTAAAATTTCAATGCTAGTTACCTTTCCTGCATTTTCACCGTCAATATCAATATTTGCTTTTGCAACAGCACCAAAACCATCACCAATAATCTCAACTTCTGGTGCAGTGGTATATCCTGTGCCACCAGAAATGATAGCAACGGAAATAATTCTTCCGTTATTGACAATTGCTTGTGCAACAGCACCTTCACCAGAGGTAAGGACAACATCAGGTTTACTGGTGTAAGAAGATCCACCATCAATGATGTTTACTGACTTAATACCACCTCTAACTTCTGCAGTAGCAGAGGCACCGAGACCACCACCACCAACGATAGAAATTTCTGGTTGTGAAGTATATCCTGTGCCGCCGTTATTTACAAGAATTTTAGATACTACGCCTCTTGTAATAATAGCAGTAGCAGAAGCGCCTTCACCGCCGCCACCAACAACAGAAACTAGGGGAGAGGATGTATATCCACTACCACCATTGTCAACGTTAATTGTAGTGATAGATCCATCGACAGTTACACTAGCACGAGCACCAGATCCACCACCATTTGAAATGGTAATTGTTGGAGGACTTGCTGCATCATAATTTGTGCCAGGATCTGTAATAGAAACTGCAGTTACAGGACCAAATGTTTCTTTTTCAGTAGATTTATAAGACCACGCAGAAACACCATTAACCCAAGTGCCAATTGCACCACTTGTAGCAGTATCCTTAATAGAAATCGTCTGGGTAGAAAATGGGATTCTATTTAATTTTCTCTGGTTTCCAGGAAGCAAAGCAGATCCTGAGAAAGGTCCGATTTGGTAGTTTGGAATACCTGTAGATGCAACATAAACATGCTGATCGTTGAAAAACGAGTTTTGAATGTTTGTTGTATATGGAGAGATTGCAGCATCAATAGCAGTGTTTGGAGACTTACCTTTGTTAAGGTTAACAGAGATAAGAATGTTTCCTTGTGGATTTACAAGTGCAGGAGCTGGGAGAACGTATTGAAATACTGTTGTGGAATCTCTAGAAGAAACTTCAAAAGTTCCATTGTAGATAATTGGGTTAGCACCATAAATGGTAACTTGATCACCAACTAGCAAACCATGAGGACTTGAGCAGGTTACAGTTGCAGACTGGTTGTTAACACCACCAAATGTAATGCTTTCACCTTCTAAACGTTTTTTAACATAATACAACCAAGTGTTTAACTGGGGATCTTCTGAAGTGCCACCAAGTTTAGAAACAGAGAGTTTATCGCCAGGAAGATAGTAAGCACCGTTATCAGAAAGTACAGTTTCCTCTGCATCAACAATACCAACAATATTCAATACTACTTCTTCGGCAGTGCCACGATTTACATATACTCTGAAATTAGACTGAACCTCAGTTGCAGCATCCCAGGTTGTTTGACCCAATTCACTTGTATCTCTAGTACATTCAATAAACTGGTTTAGAGATTTTTCTTTGTATCTTACAATTTCAGTGTCGCCAATAACAAACTCACCATTTTTCTCTGGCCAACCGATTGTGGAGTCTACAGTGATAATGAGATTGTCAGAATCTAGTGGCTCAGCAAGTTTTGTTTTATATGGGACAATAAAGTTTCCTTGAATTGTTTCTCTAGAGAGAACTAATTCATAAATTTGAGATTCTGAAGTATTAATAGAAATGTAGTTTTCAACTAGAGCAGATGCATCTTGCAATCTAGTATCTGCAATATCAGAAAACTGCTGTAATAGACCATCTCTAATATTTTCAGGATTACCACTTACTAAAGTGGCTCTCAAGATTGTATTAACAGACCAAGTAGATGCAGATGGTTTAATAAGTTGATCTTTTGGATATGCAATACTAACATCTTCACCATAGATAAACTTAAACAAATAAGATACGCTATATGAAGTGCCTTTTGTAGAATAGAAAGTTTTGATTTTTGTGATTGGAGTTCTTACATCAATACTCTCGTAATCTAACTCAGGAATGCCTGGGAGATACTGATCTACAAACTTATCCAGCAATCTCTTGACGAAGAGAGCATCTAGACAAGTTACCTTAGCATCACTTTCATGTGCAGCTGCAGCAGTCTTTCCAGAGAAGATTGCATTACCAAGCTCATCATATCCAGTGATACCCGCAGCAGCTCTAGCACAACCTTCAAGTCTACATTTTTCATAACCTTCACCACCAGAAATTACTTCAAATCCAGTAATACCACCTTGTGCTACAGTAACAGAAGCTTTTGCCTGAGGTGGATCTTGAATAACAATTTTAGGAAGAACATCTGGGCTATAACCCGATCCAAAATTAGTAATACTAATATCAGTGATTTGACCATTGAAGATTGATGCTACTGCAGTAGCTCCACTACCACCGATATAGTTACCTAATTGATCACGACGATCATCAACAACATAAACAGATGGAATATCATCGTAACCACTTCCACCGTTTAGCAACTCAATATTTACAATTCTACCATCACCATCAACCAAAACATTTTTAATTTGTGCTCCAGTTGGATTGACAATAATAATTTTAGGTGCTATTTCATATCCCTGACCACGATTAACAAACTCAACCGATGCAATTGTGCCATCAGCATTGAGGGTTGTGGTTGCAACTGCATTAATAGGATTTTGACCAGTTGGAGGATCAATATAAACTGCAGGAGGTGTAGTGTATCCCTGACCAGGATCTGTTATGGTGATACTACCAATAATAGATCCATTTTGAATTTGGACAGGAGCAACAGTTGCTCCGCCAGGTTGTCTAAATGTAACTCTGGGTGTAAAGGTATATCCACTACCTGAATTTAAAACCTCAAGACCAGTAACTGCACCATCAGTCACTGTTGCTTTAATTGAAGCGGGAGTGCCACCTTCTCTTGTAGGAGATTCTACAACGACTGTAGGAGGATTGGTTTCACTATATCCTTTACCACCATCAATCAAAGAAGAAAACTGCACACCATCGATTAGTGCTTTAACAGATGCACCAACACCATCATCATCAATAGAATTAATAGTAATCTTTGGAGGATAATCAAATCTATATCCAGTGCCAACTTTAGAGATAGCAACACTAGAAATTTGACCTTCATCATTCACGCGAGAAAATCCAACTGCACCATTACCAAAACTAGGCACAGGTGCTTCAATAGAGAATAAAGATAGTTTTCTACCGATGGATGGAGTGAAGGTGAATGTAATTTGATTACCATCAAAAGCAAAGTCTACTTTTGGAGTTAGCAATCTACCATTATAAATTGCAATAACATATTCATCAACAACAGGAGTATATGCTACGCTATTTCTAGTTACTGCAAAACGAGTTTTTTCTTCATCAAATGAAGCAGAAATATCATCCAAAGAAAGGATTGGATTGTCATTGAAACCATTCTGATAATTAATAGTAGTAGAAACTAAATCATCAGCAATGCTTCTTTCTCTAGGAGCTACAGCAAATACAATTCTATTACCTTCAACAGTATAGTCAGTTTCAGGAATTAAAGTTTCACCATAAACCGTAACAATTAAATGTGCTGCACTTGGTGGTGCAACAGGAGAGTCTTGAGAAAGTAATGCAAAGTCTCTTGTAGTGCCGTTAAACTGCTCTGCAATATTTTGAAGACCAATCCACTTTAATTTTACTTCCTCGTAAGAAATACCAGGACTAAGTGCTATAGAAGGAGATTGGAATGCTCTTTCATAGAAAATAACTTCATTGTCGATAAGAATCGATCCATCTCGATCTAAAAACCTATCAACGTTTTCAAGAACAATAGTGTCTGAAGTTGCTGTAACATCAGCAACAACTTTAGTCTCACCGCCAAGGATTCTTACATCCAGGTTATCAATATTAAGATAATTTAGGAATTGATTCAGAATATTCTGACCAAGACCAGTTTTTTCTTGAGACTTATAGTAGTACTCTAAGAATTTATTGAATAGCGGAAAATTATCCTCAATGTACTGGGGAGTCTGTTCCGTTGAGGCTAAAGAGACTTTATTGACGGTCATTTGTTACTTCAAAAACAGGTGAGTCCTGAGAGGTCGCCAGGTGCATCGATATTGGGAAGCTCAATAACAGATGGTGTTTCTGTAAAGATATCTGGCGTAAGACTATTTAGTGGGATACTGGAAGGTGGTGTTGTGCCGATTGGAGCAACTGTGATAGTGGGCACAATAATTTCGATGATAGTTCTTGGATCTGGTGATGGGATTGTCGTAGTATTATCGGGAATAATCTGGACAGGCACCTGATAACCATCACCATCACCACCTCCACCAGGAGGATCTACAATTGTGATAGGTCCAAAACAAACTTTACCAGATTGATAATCTACTGTGCCTGCGTTGTCATTAATAACAACCTGCCTATTACCAGTGTCCGAATAGATTTGTAGTTTACCTTCGCCATCATCTTTAAAATATGGAAGGACACCAGGATTTTCTGCAATATACAAATGACCTTATCATACTCCAGATTATTATTCACATCCTGATCCTGATCCTGATCCACCATCGCCTGTATTACCGCCATTACCATCGCCACTGCCGCTACCATCGCCACCGCCACCACTTGGAGTACTGTCATAAAGTTGATTTCCAGTAGATCCACAATAAGTATTGGTTTCACCCTTTACAATTGGAAGGTATAGCAATGTCGATAACTGAGTGGAGACATCAGCAATATTTTTATCGGATAATGTAATAGCGTTTTCAAATTTAGTTTTACTAAATGTGCCGTTAAAATTATTGATTGCAGAATTCTTTGTATAGTTATTGATAGCTTCTTGAGCATTTGCTGCAATTTTATCAATATCTCTACTAGAAGTTTCTGTATCGTATGTAATGAAAAGTTTAGGATAGATATACATAACTTTTGCATCTTCGATTACTGGTTCGATAGATGCCATGGCATATCTTCTAAGTCTCTGAGAAAGAGACTTCTTAGTTGCATCATTTAGATCAGTGCCAGTCTTAGTTCTAATAGCAATAAAAACTTTTCCATAGATAGGAGGATCTAACTCGTCACCACCATACGCAACAACATTCTTAGCATTATCGTAAATGTTTTTTAGAATGACTTCATAATCCTGTGCTGTAACCGCTCTATATTGGGCAGCATACGCCTTTGGAGCATTATACTTAATAGACTCTACAGTTTCGGGATCATCGCCATCCTGTGCTCCATGAGTGAGGGTAAATATCGCATCATTTGATGCATATGATTGACCATTACTATCAGTAAATTTGCCAATAAATTGAAATGAAGATATCTCGTTTGCTGCTTTACCATTAGTGACAAGATATTCAAATTCAATAACCTCACCATCAACCAACTTTCTACCGATAACACCATCACCAAAGGTCAATTCATATCTCATATCTTCAGTTTCACTGATAAAGTAAACTCTATCAGTAGCAGTAACTTCAGTAATATTAGTTACTCTATTGTAAGTATCTGAGGTTGTGCTGGTTGCGTTAGCAAATACACTGACCTTTAGTGTATTAATATCGGCATCAGAACTAGGAATAACAAACTTCTGTTTAACAAAGTTATTAACAGTATATCTAAATGTGATAATACTGCCCTCTCTCATCTTTAGAGGACCAAATTTAGCAATACCTGTAGATGGATCAGTGGTGACTGTAACAGGGTCCAATCGATTCCAAGTATAAGTGCCACCCTGAGCTACTGGACCTGCTGTAAGAGTAACGTTGTTTGGATATGCACCTGCAGTTTGAGTAGTTTGAAGCTCTAAATTAAAACAAGCAGTCGCTGCTGTAATCGACTTAGGAACGTAGTTAAACGCTTTGACAATATTTACGATATTGTCTCGCACAGAAGCAGAATCCAAAAATGCTTCATTCATAGACATATTTGCCATGAATGAAGAATAGTATGTATTATATGCTAATACATCAATTAGATAGGATAATCCAGATCCTTCAAACTCGTAGTCCGTAAACTCGTCTCTAGTTTGAAGATAACTTTTGATTGAAGATTTAATATCTTCAAAATCCAGTAACGTTAAATTAGTGGGTAGCATTACGGTCTCTGTAATACGAATTGAATGGTTTCTGTCACAGGAATACCAATGATTTTATATTCCAAAGTCACATCAACAGCATTGTTGTCATAATCTGCCTTGCATTTCAAGTCAGTTACTGTGACCCTTTTCTCATAGTTCTTAACTGTATTTAGGATCTCTACCGAAAGTGCATCAATAAGGAATGCATCCAATGGCTCAAACAGCATGGTGTAAATTCTAGATCCAAAAGTAGGATCAAATAGTTTTTCTCCAGGAGAAGTTAAAACAATATTCCTTACAGACTGTTTGATTGCTTCTGCATTTTTGACTACAGAAATATCCTTAGTAAAGGAATTTTTAAAGAAATTCATAGGAATGTCTTTAAATGTCCTTGACTTTTTATAATCAACTCCTGATATTTCTCTGAGTGCCATTCAATTGATAGTATTACCCTCAATTTATTTATGAGCGTACACAAAAAAAGACACCCGAAGGTGTCTTTGACTTATTTACCTTGACCGCGATAACGCTTGCGTGCTTTGTTACGACTCGTAGACGCATACTTGGTATGCTGTCCACATCCTTGACGAGTCTTCTTCGGGGTCGATTCGATCATGTTGCCGCCACCCATGAGTGACTTTTTAATCTTTGCCATAATTAAATTCCTATAGTGACAGTTGGTGCTCCTACAGCGATTGTAGATAAGCATGGAGGACCCAGTGGGTCTTGTTGTCTGCAAGCACGCTTACCATTGATCCAGACGCTCTTTGTGGTTGCTTTAGCGATTCTAGTATGCGCTCCACCATTTGCAAAGTCCTCAGCGGTTAAATCTGCTGTTGGACATGGTTTAGGTGGCGGAGGACTCTTACATACAAATGCAACTAGTTGTGTGCATACAGACTTGTGTGGCATCAAAACATCCGCATCTAGAATAGGTGCGATACCTTCAATCAAAACAGTAGGTGATACTGGTTGAAGTGGTGCCAAAAGTTGAGGTAACCAGTGATTTGTTGCATCCATAGCAGCAACAGGTTTCTTAGGGACTGCTTTACATGGTGTGCCACAAGAAACAGTAGCATGGATATTCGCAGGAATACAAACACCATGACCTGTGCAAGTTCCTCTGTAAATTGCTGCTGGTAATCCTCCTGATGCTGACATAGTTTACTACGCTCCTGGATAAAAGTCAAATGGATTTCCGTATGCTTCAACAGCACTACCGTATGTATTCGCAGATCTGGTGAAATTGTGTCGAATCAGCAAATCGCCTTGGATTTCCCAATTTCTGCATCCTGGTCCCAATACAGGAGATAATGTATAAGTGAATGTTTCAGTATTTCCTTCAGCATCTGTTGATGATGAATCTGGACTTTGTGTAATTCCTGTGCATGGGACATGACCACAACCTTCCTCTAAAACTTCACATCCAAGAGTTACCTTAAGATTAATTTTATCTTTAGAGTCTGGTCTATATTGCTTAATGTAATATTTAGTTAATCTGCTTGCCTCTGGAAGATTTGAAAATCTTCGTTGCACAGTTTCGACCATCGGATAAGGTTGATTAGACTGATCAGGCACATATGCTTGAATAATTTGATCTAATGCTTGATTAAATGCCTTATCAACAGAACCTGTGCCTTCTTTATGTTTTGCTCGATAATTACTATCAACATTTACATCTTTATCAATCTCAGTTTCATATCCACCGTATTGATTGATAATTTCTCTAAATTCTTCAACCTCACTTTCCCTAAAAAGTCTTTGTGGAAGATCTACAATCAATCTTCTGTCAGGATCTAACTTAATTTCAGTATTTGGTTGGACAACATTAATAGTTTTTGGTTTTTGACTTTCAATTCTAATACCCTCCATTTCAATGATATCTGGATTGGTATCATATGCTTCATAATATTCAGGAAAAGTGCCTGCACCTCTAACTTCTTCATTAAAGGTTGTAATACCATCTTCAGTAGTGTCTACGCCCTCAAAAGCGACTACTTCTTCGGATCTGAGGAAATTTTTGACATATATCGCTGGTGGGTAGTTGGGATGGTATCCTCTTCCGCCATTTATCAACTGCACACTCACCAATTGTCCGTTAGAATCGAAAGTTCCTTCAACTTCCGCCTTTAGCGTGGTTAAATTCTCTTCTTGATCCAAACTTGCGACTCTTTCCCATCCATCTGCACTCAATTGATACAAATCATTGGTCTGAATATCAACAACTCCGTCACTTAAGTTAGCAGAAGGGAAAAGAAACGACAAAGCCGCGTTTGGATCGTCGGGACCGTAGGTAACATCGCCAAAATAAATGCCATTTGGGTCAATTCGACCAATAATATTGACTCCATCCGCAATTGCGAGGTCTATATCGTTTTCTGCTTCAGGTGTAGTGATGTCCAACACGGGTTTTTCATACATTCTGAATTCAGGAATCCAGTTTTGACCAGGATCATCGATGGTTATGCTTGTCAATGTGCCATTTCCATCCATTTTGACGGAAATTTGCGGTTGTTTTACATCATTATGCACGTCTGGAGATTCTGCATCAATATCTTGGATGGTATATTGGATAGATTTATTCAAAAATTCGTAATATCCGATTAAACAAGCGCGAGTAATGATGCCATATCCCGCTTTTACAGTGATTTGGTGATTGCGATCACTAGTATATTGACCATCAGCGGCAAAATTACTGCCATTTCCGTCAAGATATGCAATATGATACGGAAAATTGTCGGGATCTGTGTGAAAAGCGCGGGTAACAATGTGCCCGTTGATGGTATCACCCTCAGCTATGAGGTCAAAACCTGGCGATCCTCCAACACTAGCAATATCTCCAATAACAGTAACCTTAATTGAGAAGTTTAAAGTGGATTTTGTGCCATCTGGATGTCTATGAGTGTAAGAAAGAGGGAAAGTATCACCAACAACATAGTTAGTTCCCGTGCCCATCACCTCCAAAACCTTAATTCTAGTGCCTAGGAAGATAACTACGCCGTCAGGTTGAGTCTGATCGATGATAGGCTCAATTCTAACCTTTACTCGTAGACCCTGTTTTGTGCCACTTTCTAAAATATCACCTTCATAGATCTCAAAGTCACTAAAAGACTCATCTTCTTCAATCCAAGGATTGTGAGAAAGTGTAATAAACTCACCAGAATACGTTGTAGCATCCCAAGAAGGAGTATCAATACTATCTGGACTGTAGATAATATTGAGACCTAAGACCCCATCAGGAGTCGTTGTTGCTAGTTGATCATACTGAAATACGATTTTTTGACTATCAGTGCCAATACCAAACACTGTAGGGTATGGTGCATCAGGATCTCCCGTCTCATCACCATCCTCAGGATCATAGTAACAATACATCCTAGCAGGTGTGCAAGAGAACCCTGTGCAAGGAATACACCTAGTCCCATCATTTTCAGTTGTTGATCCTCCTGTGGGAGGAGTTAGAGGGTCTCCATCATCATCAGTGCCTGGAGTTGTATAACTTCTCCTCTCATCTTCAATCTTATAGCAAGGTGATCCAACATTTCCACCATTAGCACCTGCATCATACAGATAGCAAAACCATGTATCACTTTGCATTTCCTCAAAAGATAGTCCACCAGGGATATAATCCATGAAGGTTGTGCAGCACAGGGTGACTTTTGCTACTTTTCCACAGTTTGCAGCAGGTGCTGATGATGCTCCAACAGGTGAAGTATATCCTCTAGTGCCTGGTGGGTATGGACTAAACGTCGTCCCATCATACATCAATGCATCACGATATCGTGGCTGGAAATTATAGTTACTATAATCTAACTCAGGATATGAATGTTTCTCCAATAAGTCAGCAGGATTGTCAGGTGCAGGAGGAATCCTAGTGCCACAGTGTTGACTCTTCCCTAAACCACCAGCACTAAAAAATAGTGGACATTCATCTCCATCGGTATGACACTGATCCATTATTGTGCTCCCTCCAGTTTCTGTAGTCTAAGATAAATTAGATCTAGGTTTTGTTTCAGTGTTAAGTGATCTTCAGTATTAGTCGGTTTATACAAAATCTTATCAGGTGTCGGGAGTTTTACAATATACTCCTCGATTTGCTGCACACGATTATTCAGTGTAATAAGACACTCATCCACCATCTTATGTGCCTTCTCAAGTTCCTTTAATGCATTAGCAATGGCAATAAAGTTGTCATCAATTTCTTTGATAACAGTATTTTCATCTTCAGTCATACTCTGAGTAAACGCGGTGAAATGTGGTTTTCGCTGTGGACGCGCCGCAGACTACTCTTCAACTTTACGCAGTGTTAAAGTGCCTGTGACATCATCTACGTCAAATTCTAAGTCATCCCCTACAATCCATCCAAGTTCTTCACAGACTTCATCAGGAATTGGAAGAATGAGTTCTCCGAATTCGTCCTCTTCGATAGTGATTGTGAATCTCTTGGACATAATTTTACAACCTATTATTAACTTGTGGATTATCTGACGGATGATCTACTTTCCAGTCCTCCCATGTTGCTAGGACATCCTTAGCGTCCTTTGTCAGACCAGCACTGGTGCAGTAGTCAGCACACTCATATATCCGAGGATCTAGAAAACCCTCGTGCCTCAGCATCACTTCCATACACCAAACACGGTCATCTTGACGATCTTGGCGAATTTTCCAATCCATAGTGAAAAAACCTCAGGGGCAGTATTTTTGCTGGGGGAATTTTTTTATATAGGCTGTAAAGAAACTCTCTTATAATATATCGGTCGTCTGGGTACCTTTGTAGGTTAGGGTAGTGGCCGATTTTAATATTTAAGGGGGCTAATTTAACTGCCCCCAGTATAACTTAGATTGTCTCAGATGTCAAGCGAAGATGTAACCGTTAGCGAATTCTCTCTCGACGTTGTTGTCTTTAATATACCACTGAAAGTTGCGCTGATATACACCATCGGTGACACCATTGCAAAACTCATTGATAATGGCATTGAGACGACTTTTGGTTGTAGTTGTCTGCCAACCGCCATCAAAGATCTCCAGAAAATCTTCTCCGAGGACAGCAATCTTATTGCCATGAAGACGAACAACTGAGGTGTTGTTTTCTTCGTTAAAATGCACCGAAGTGTTGCCAGATTGCCAGTCCTTGCTGTTAGCGAGAGCGGCATTCATCTGGGATTCGATCTTACGCATGAGAGACGATTAGAGAGCGTTTAGAGTGTGTCAGGGGTGCTTCCCTTCCACTCCTATAGAATACACGACTGAGGGGCATTTACCAGCATCTGTGGACACTTATCGTAGTGGCACAGAACTACTAGGCAACGAGATTCTGATCGTCTATTGTCATGAACCATCGAATTGTTTTGAGATAATCAAAGGGAGACATTCTTGGGGTGACAGGATAACTTTCTCCCCGTCCCTCTCTAACACCATCGATAAACAATTCGAGGTCATAGATTGACCCAAACTCTCCGACCTTTTCTTTACAATCATTGAAGATAATGTACTTCATGTCCTTATCAACCCTGGCAGTGTTATTATACACTATCTCCGAGGGATTGTCAAGTGGTTTGTTACACATTTGGATTGCTAATCTGTGAGGGGTTGCGTATCGTTAGGAAACGTGCTAAGACTACAATTCTCCGAGACATTTACATCGATCAACAACACAAACATAGATTTATTTGCACATTTAATTATTCTCCGTGTTTTCCACAGTTTGATACTTTTCTTGTGGAAAACCTGTGGAAAAGTATACTAACTGTTTCTCTAAGAGTAATAGCAATGTAGGATAATTGCTCTTTACTTGTTGTGGAAAACTTCGATCTCTTTCCAATGCTCGTTGAAAACAAGGAGGCAAACTTCGCGTTGATGGTTGAGACAGAGGGGATCATCATTTTGAATGGTTTTGATACAGAGAGTGCAATATCTATCGGAGATAAACCTTATCACTCCTGTGTGATCTTTCCATCTTACAGTATCACCTATAGAGAAAAGAGTTGTTGGAGTGGATTCACTTTGGGCGGTGGCATTGCTGTCCATTTAGTTGTCAATGAGGGGTCGATGATTGTGCCTGGTTTCTTGCTATTAATTGGTGAATGAATAGCGTTTGTTTTCTTACATATAAACCCCCATATTGTCCTTACTTGCTCATCAGTGTAATTATACTTGTTTAGGGGATGGATGAGATAAACTGCGTCAAACTTTTTATTGAATTGTAATACTTGATAGTGAAAGTCTGTTGGAGGAGTGTGTAAGTTGAATTCATTCAAATGACCAAGCATCTGTTTTTGTTTCATCGTTTGTTTCACTTACTTCGGGCAAGAGGTCAATCAAAGTATTCTCATCATATAAATCTACGATCTCTTCAGTTACATCGTCCCACGTCATCTTCTCATACTCACGTTGCAACAAATCATAGCACATTTGCTCCATGTCCTTATAATCGAGACCGTCGATAATATGCATCACATAGTTATCAACCAGTTTGTCGAAATCTTGTTGATTGGGAGATTGTTGGATCATGATTTTAGTCAAGAAGAGAAATGTCGTAGGAGGTGAAGTTTGGGTATTGTTTTTCTACCCATTTAGACAATTTTGTGTTTTGTGCTTTAATCCCCTTGTGTGTCTTTGGTCG
>BCSF01000327.1_pt1 | contig 19883 bp, 17 predicted proteins | sample 1016431 | NCBI WGS metagenome assembly BCSF01 (sample SAMD00045685;SAMD00045686;SAMD00045687;SAMD00045688;SAMD00045689;SAMD00045690;SAMD00045691;SAMD00045692;SAMD00045684;SAMD00045690;SAMD00045691;SAMD00045692;SAMD00045684;SAMD00045685;SAMD00045686;SAMD00045687;SAMD00045688;SAMD00045689, study...
TAACACAGGTTCTGATTTAATAGGTCATCAGATATGTTTCTCGTTGGACGAAACGAACACGTCTATTATATTGGACAACGGGCACCATTACGGGGTTAATACCATAAAAGCAGTAGAAGAATCAGGGGTGATCAAAATAACGTCAATAGACACAGCTGAATCACTTACATATTTTACAAACATTGAAGTAGGTAACGCTTGTATCAATAACGAGGTTGTTCCTGGAGGTATAAATGATGTAGTAAATGCATTGAATGAATTGTTTTCGGTTGGACCTTTTGAATCTGTTGTAATTAGTGATCCTTTCTCTACTATGGTAGCAGATGTAGCAGGAGAGACGTCTAATATTAATCTAATAGGTATACACGTACAAGATCCAATAGGTGATGCGGTTGCTGGTGCGACACAAGTAACAAATCAAGCAGTATTAACTACTGATGAGATAATTAATCAACCAGGTGAGTATTACACGTTTGATATAAAGAACGAAGGTACTATAGGTTTTGGTTTAATACATACGGATGCAAGTTATGCAGCAGGCAACTATTCAGGTAGTGCAACTTATGCAGACCCTTCTACTTTTGGTATAACAAACAGTCAGCATGCAGGTTTTCAGTTTTCACACTGGTTTCATCCAACGCCTAATGGTTCGTGGACAAATTACGGTGCTAATACAAGTTATGTACAAGGACCAGGTTGGTATAACTCTAACACAGAGTTTGAAGCTAGAGACGAATGGCTAGCTGGAGACCCTATAAAGATTAAAGTAGGATTAGATGAAAATGGGTACATAGCTATTTCAACATTGAAAGATGATGACGCTACTTGGGTATTACATGCTAGAACATCTTATAAAGCAAACGAAGGTGCTGAATTTAAATTAGGTATTAAATTTAGAGATACACAACCTGTTGTTTGGTCAACTCCTAAAGTACATTTATTAGAAGAGGCTGCACCTACTATGCAGTTTAGATACGTTGAATCACCTGACGGTGTATTCCAATATCCGTTATTTGCTACGTACCAAGAAGCAGCGTATTATGATCAGCAAAACGGTGGATCGGGAACTTACCACTCGCATGTCTTTGAAGATGATCCAACTAATACAACTTGGTATATGCCAGATACAAATGCGGTACACAATGGTACATTTGCGCCGTTGTTTGATTTAAGTTTGGGTACACAAGGTGTGTATACCGAGATAACAACATTGAGAAACTCAGATCTAGCGCCGTCTGCATTTAGTGCTCAAACAATAACTGTAAACGAACTAGCTTCTGTTAATATACAATTACACCCTCAAGATGTAGGTTATGTAACAAGTATAATAGACACTGACAATTCTGGTCTTACCATGGATAGTAACGGTCTGCATTTACAAGGAACTGCTCCAGAGGTATTACAAGATAATGTAACTAATCCAAGTGATACTTACAGTATTACAGTTAGAAGAACAAATTCTTATGGAAGTTCAGATGGTATACTAACCTTAGTTGTTACTAATTTAACCTCACCTGTTGTAGTGCCGATCAACGGTATTACACATGAAGCTACATCAACCGCTATGGTTGATTCTGATACATTAGATAACGGTAGTGTTGTGAAACTTGACAATCCTCTTAACGATGGCAACCGCCTCGTAATCGACAAAGCGTTTATTGACAACTACGTGTTGCCTGCTATCACTCCTGGCTCGGGAGTTAAGACTGTTTACATTGGTTTCGGTAAAGAGACAGGCGGTTCGGCTAACTGGGCTGATGGTGTACTTTTAACTGACTTTGAGCTAGCTTTCGGTTTCTACAGCGATGACAGCGTTCGTAACGCTAACAACTGGCGCTTGCAGGTTTACAAGCAAGGTTCAGCTGTGGCTAACGTAGGTGTTGGTGGTCAGACAAGTGGTTTGTACAACTATGTTTTTGTTAATGACGGTGGCACTATTAAGATTGCTGGTTTACTGCCTTCTTACGGTGACGCTTCCACTTTTGTATGGAACAACACAGCTATGAGTTGGGATCAAGAAATTACTGGTCTTGCTACGCAGAATCGTGAAATATACATTGGTACTTCTTCCACAACATTAGATCTTCCTAACCCATTTGCAAATTTCACAGAAGTTGCTGAGCCAGTTCCTCCTGTTACTAACCAAACACCTTGGAATAAGGCTTTAAATTTTAGTGGTGGTAGTGAATACTTAAAGCAAGTTACTCAGAGTACAGGTTCTAATGCTCTAAGAATGAGTGGTCTTTCTCAGTATGCTTCTGCTAACAGTGACTCTTCTAAGACTAGTAGTGATACTTACTCTAGACCTTGGGCAACAGCTATCGTGTTTCAAACACCTAGTAATACTTCTAACCAACATATCTGGAATAGTGGTGAAGGAGCAAGTACTGGTAGCGATAATATATATTTACGTATTACTGGTTCTAATGGGGACTGTTACTTCGGCTGGGGGCGTGAAGGTGGATATAATGAATATAAAATAGGAAGTTTCGGTGGTTCATATAATCAGTCAACTGGTCAATGGTGGGGTATTTACATATCACACGATGGTACTAGACTTAACGCTGCTAATGCAACTCCAGCTAACTTAGTTAATGCTTTTGATATTAGATTAATGGCAACTAACGATGTTAGTCCAGTATTCGATACATTATATGATGTAGGTAACGACGTTAATAATTGGACATCTTCAGGTTTTAGAATGGATAGAGCTGTGCTAGGGGACTTTACTATAGGTGGTCGTGGCGCTAACAGAAGTTTTCACGGTAAAGTTGCAAGTATGGTTGTAACGACACTAGTTAGGGGAGCAACAAAACCTACTGATGCTGAGATTAAACTTATGCTTACAGACCCTATAAAGTGGGAAGATGATTATAAGGATGGTCAAACTGCTAGATATAGCTATAATGGTTCTACCTTTACCTATGGTCCTTCAAATAGCAATAGTAAGTATGCTACTCAGATTTGGCTGATGGGAGATGGTACTAGTGATTCTTACTCTAACGGTATTAGAAATCACGTTGACACTACTGACCAAAACTACAGTAAGTTACAACTTAATAGTATGGTATCTAATGATATTGAGAACGTAAATATACCAGGTCTTACGTAATAAAATATACTATGGCATTAATATATTCATATAAAGAATTACGGAACCTTAGTGAAGAGGATTTACTTGTTGCAACGGACATGGATAATGTCGTTAAGCGCAACGTTTCCATTACATTAGGAGACTTTAGGGACTGGTTGTCATCAGAATTAGATATAGACGTAAATGGAACTCACAGGACTATCAGTATGTTTGGTAGTTCTGGCGAGAACCTGGTTGATTCAATAATAACACAAAGTGATACAGATAATGCAATAACTATTAACGGCGATTTGCTATACACATCTGTGTTGCGTTCATCTACATCTTTAGCTACTGGTTTAAAATCGGTAGCTTTAGGTGATGATAATTTATCTGAAGGTGATTACTCTTCAACGCTTGGTAAGTTTGCCGCGGCTATAGGCGTAGGTTCATCAGCTATTGGTAGATCAAGCAAAGCTTTAGGTGATTACTCTTTTGCTTCTGGCTTAGCGTCAGGTGCTGCTGGAAGAGGTTCATCAGCTATAGGTTATCACGCTAGTGCTGGTAACGAAGCTGCTGCTTTATTTAGAGATACTGCTTCAGCTGTTAATGGTTTCGTAGTAACAAACATACTAGGAGACTTAGCGGATGGTATGACTGTTTATGATTACAATAGTAATACAAAACGAAGTGTAACATCAGTATCTGATAATGGAGATAATACGTTTACCGTAAACATTGACGGACTACCCATAAATACTTTTGCTGGTTCACCTGTATATTTTGAATCAAGCGGAGGTTCTGATTCGGATGGTGCTATAGCTATTGGCTTATTCGCTAGATCAAAAGGGTTAGGAGCTGTTGCTATAGGTAAAAACGCTGTTGCAGAAGGCGATGATATTATTGCTTTAGGTGGTGATGATTCAGAAGTAAAGATAGAAGGAACAGCTACTTTAAATGGACACGTTAATCTTAACGCTACTATAACTGATTGGAATGGTGACGCTGGAGAAGAAGGTAACGTTCTTACTAGAAACGCAGATGGTAGAGTAGAATGGACACCGCCTGCTACTGCACCAGAATATACTAACTCAACACCTATGCCTGAAACCGTAGGTGGTTACGATGCTGGTACAACTTTTGAAGGTAAGACTCAGAACGAAATGTGGACAGGTTTACTTTACCCATATCAAGTTCCTCAGTTTACTTCATTTACAGATAGCGAAGGTGTATCTGGAACTAAAGAAGTAGGTCAAGTTATTATACCAGGAAGTATAACATTTACTTATGCTGCTTCTAATGAAAGCAACATACAAAATGTAGAGATAGAGGAGCTGTCAGGTGATATTGCTTATGACGGTCCTTTTTCAAGTCCAGTATCTTATGTTTCAACTTCTCAATTTAGTAGTGCTACAGTTACTACGCTAACTCTGTATACATTAGATGGTACTAATTCAAATGGAGGAGATATGGGTAATAGAAGTATAACTGCTACGTGGCATGCTAGATTGATATATGGTAAAAGTCCTTTGACTTCTTTAACAGAAGCTCAGATAAGAAATCTTGATAATCAACAATTAATAACGTCCAATCCCCTTAACACTGTGTTGGAAGCAACCGGTGGTGCTGGTTACTTATATGTTTGCATACCCGTCGATTTAACATCAGACATTGTAGACATATACGATGAAGGAGGAGCATTTAATATTCCTTGGCAAGCTGTGAATGTTAACGTAACAAATCAATATTCACAAGTGATAAACTATAAAGTATATAGAAGTACATTTGAATTTAATGGTACTTCATTTAAATTTCAATTAAAAAACAGTTAAATGGCAATAATACCAGGAGGTGTTAGAGTAGGTGGTTTTATAGCTCCTACGGACTCAAACGATGTTTACCCAGTTGTTGATCCGCTTTACGGGATTGGAGGTTTCAGGGTTGTAGCTGAGGAAGCAGATATGTTAGCTATTCCGCAACAACGCAGAAGAGTTGGTATGATCGTTTATGTAGATGCTGAGCAAATGGATTATCGTCTTGCTACAAGTCCAGCAACAGCTACTACATCTATCACAGACTGGGAAGCATTAGATTTTACATATGTATTACCTACGGCTTCTGAAACAGTTTTAGGTGGTATAAAAATAGATAATAAAACAGTAGAACTAAACACTAACTCTCAACTTCAAACGAAAACATTTGAACATAATCAAGCTGCTGCTTCTAATACATGGAGCATCACACATAACTTAAATAAAAACCCATCTGTTACTATTGTAGACTCAGGTGGCACTGTAGTTATAGGACAAATAGATTATGTAAGCAAAAATGAATTAACTATAAACTTTACAGCTGCATTTGGCGGTAAAGCTTATTTAAATTAGTAAAATTTTAAACTAGATTATAATCATGGCAATTAATTTCCTACACAACGTAGATCTCAATAAAAATGAGATTCAAAATGTAGCATTGCACAATCTAACAGCAGATCCGTCATCCCCTGTACAAGGTCAAACTTATTTTAAGACCTCAGGAACTGCGGAAGTAAGAGTTAGTCATAACGGCTCAACTTTTAAAGCTTTAGCTTGGGCAGATGCTTCTAACCTTACCGGTGTTGTTAAAACATTAACCGAGACTGATGGAACATTCATCAACATTACAACAGGTGGTACTACCGCTAAAACAATTACAGCTGATTTATCTGCTACAGGTACTGCTAATAGTACTAAGTATTTACGAGGTGATAACACTTGGGCTACATTCCCAACAGTTGATAATTACGATCACTTTACTTTGGATGCTGACACTGGTACTGCAGCTGACATTGATTCAGGTGAAACAGTTACTATATCTGGTGGAACTGGGTTGTCAAGTTCAATTTCAAGTAACACAGTAACAGTAAATCTTGATAATACTGCAGTAAGTGCTGGTAGTTATGGTTCTGCAACAGCTATTCCTACGTTTACAGTAGACGCTCAAGGTCGTTTAACTGCAGCTGGTACTGTAGGTATTTCAACTTCATGGAATATTACAGATGGAACAACTACTCAAACTATTGCTGGTGGTCAAACACTTACTGTTGCTGACACTGATGAAATCGAAGTAACTGTATCTGCAACTGATACATTAACTGTCGGTCACGCTGACGTTTCAAGAGGTGATACAACTAGTTCTGATTCTCCTGGTAACGGTGGTAATTTCACTGTTGTAGATAGTGTATCTTCAAATGCTCGTGGTCACATTACTGCTGTTAATGTTAAAACAGTAACTCTTCCAGGTGCTGAAAATTACAGCTGGAATATAAAAGCTGATAACGACGGTGCTGGAGCTGGTTCTTCTATTACTAAAGGTAATACTGTAGATTTATCTGGTGGTACTAACATTACTACAACTAGAACAGGCGATAATGTAGAAGTTAAATTAGACGATTCTATTACTTTAGCTGGTACTTTAACTGTTAATGGAACAGGTACTTCAAGCTTCAATGGTAATGTGAACATGAATAGTCACAAAATCACTAACTTACTTGATCCTACTAGTGATCAGGATGCTGCTACTAAAAAGTATGTAGATGATAACTTAGTTGGTGGTTTAATTTATCAAGGTGGTTATAACGCTTCTACAAACACTCCTGATTTAGATTCAACTCCTTCTTCTAATATTAAGAAAGGTTGGACTTATACAGTTACTGCTGATGGTTCTTTCTTTAGCGAGCAAGTTAGAGTTGGTGATGTTTTAATATCTGAAAAAGACGCACCTACTGCTGCAAGCGATTGGACAATCGTTGAAGGTAATCAAGATTTAGCTGATGCTTCTACTGTTGGTTTAGGTAACGTAAAAGCTGACGCTTCTGCTCCTAGTTCACACGAAGGTGGTGCAGCCGTTAATGTTGATTACTCTTCAGGTACTGCTAACTTATCTGTTAGAAAAGGTACTTCTTCTCAACTTGGTCTTGTAAGAATTGTAGGTGGAGAGTCTATCGATGTATCTTACTCAAGTGGGGTTGTTACTATTGATCACGCTAATACTAACCCTCATGCATTTAGAGTTAGTTTAACTGACGGTGGAGCGGTTACTGAAGGTGGTTCTGGAGAAACTACTTACACAATAGATATATCTGACTCTACGTTATATGATGCTGCTGTAGACGTATTAGATGTTACAGTACAAGTTATAGATAACACAACAGGAGAAAATGTTTACGCTGACGTTAGAAGAAATACAACTACTGACGAGATCATTGTAGCATTCTCTGATACTACCTTAACAGGCGGTGAATACAGCGCTTTAATAAACAAAGTAGCTTAATATAAATTCTTTTTAATTAAACTCAATGGCTATACAATTTAAATATCCAGTAGAGATTAACGCGGCATCAGGAACATCTGGTGCTGCGCTTTCTCTTACTAATAACAGTGCAGGTTCTTCAGCAGGACCAATTTTCAATTTATACAGAGATTCAGCATCTCCAGCAAACTTTGATTCGACAGGTCAATTATCTTTTCAAGCTAACAACTCTGTTGGTTCTAAAAGAGAATATGTTAGAATAGCTGGTAGTATAGGCAATGTTGCAAATGGAGGTGAAGATGGTCGTTTGAGTATTCAGTTAATGATTAATGGTTCTTTATCTGAAAAAATAAGATTTACAGATTCAGCTACATTACATTATACATTAAATGATTTTGATGATATAACAATAAACGGTTATTTAGAAGATGGAGGTGGTAGTACTGGTTCAGCTGGTCAAGTACTTTCTTCTACCGGGTCAGTTACTGAGTGGATAACATTAGCATCTAATACAGATAACTATGTAGATAGCGTTAGCTTTACAAAATCGTCAAGTACACTTTCTGTAGGTAGAACAGGAGCTTTATCTACGTTTAATACAGTATTAAAAAGTTTAACAGGTGATGTTGTTAGTAATTTAGATACTCCTACTAACTCTTCAAGTGCTTTAATGTATTACGATAGATTTAGTAACGGCCCTACAGGTGATATACCAGGAAGTACAAATAACGCTAATGGTATATTAACCATGTTTTCTCATTCAGGTCCTTACGGAAAACAAATAGGGTTTGGAGATAATGATGAGATGTACATACGTAAGTTTTCTAACAACGTGATGGGCACATGGAGAAGATTAGCTTGGGAAGGGAACTTAGGAGACAGCATAGCTAATGAATCAAATGGAAATACAATACTAGACATAGTAGGACTTGATGGTAATGGAGACTTAACAAACAGAACACCAGCTCAGTTTATATCAACAAACAACATAACACAGTTTGATACAGGCACTTTAGATAATAGACATTTCTTGTTATATGATTCCGCTACAGGTAAAGCAAGAACATCTATATTAAAAGTTAATAGTTTAGAGCAAGTGGTTGATGTAAACGGAACAGTACAAGCTGATGGTTATGCTACATCTACAGGTACTTCCTCTCAATTTCTTAAGGCGGATGGAACTGTAGATTCAAATACTTACGTTACTACAAATACAAATCAAAATATAACTGGAACTAAAACCTTCACGACAGGTGCTTTAAAACTAGAAGGCGCTAGTTATTCCTCAGGAACAGATACAGTTACTAATTCAGCTGGTATACAAGAAAAAGGGAGTTATCTTTATGGAGATGATGGTACGTATTTACGTAAGCTTATAGGTTGGGCAACAGATGGTAAATTAGAAGTAGGGCAAGGCGGCACATCTTTAATAACACAAATAAATCTTCAACCTGGAAATGCAGGCAACAGCGGTGTTAAAGTAAACGGTAATACTGTGTGGAATGCTGGTAACGATGGTTCAGGCTCAACATTAGATGCTGATTTACTTGACGGACAGCACGGTGCTTATTATTTAGATTATGATAATTTTACAAACACTCCCACTATACCAAGCACAACCAATCTTGTTACCACTAACACTACTCAAACAATAAGCGGAGCTAAAACATTTACTGGTACAACTAAGTTTCACGGAGAAACAGAAATATTAGCAGGAAATAATGATCCTAAGCTAAGATTTAAAAGAACAACAAGTAGTGGAGCAGGTGATGATATTGTTGATATAACAATGCAGGATAATGGTCTTGATTTTATAATTGACAACGACAGCGAAGGGGATGTAGCGGATTATAAATTTAAAAGAATAACCGGAGGTGTTAAAGAAGATATTTTAGTTTTTTCTCCTACTGTTATTAATTACAAAGGCAATAAAATATTTCATGCCGGTAATGACGGAAGCGGTTCTGGTTTAGATGCCGACTTACTTGATGGCTTACATGGATCATCTTATGTTAAAACCTCTACTAATCAAAATGTTGCAGGTCAAAAAACATTTACAGATGATGTATTCGTTACCGACGCTTTAAAATTTGAAGTAAGCACCAGTGATGTTGCTAATCAAAGAGCTGATGCAAGAGATGATGGAACAGAAGCTATATTACACTGGTATGGGCAGAATACGTCAGCTAGTGCTAAAGCTATGAAGCATAATTGGTATGATGGTAGTAGTTATATAGAAGTTAGACCTTCTGGATCTAATGTAGCATTCACTAGACAGTCTGGCACATGTAGTTTATCTGCTTCTGGTACAATGACAGCTACTAACTTTATACTTTCTTCTGATAAGAATCTTAAAAAGAATATAGAGGATTTAAAACCTGAAGAAATCAAAGTAGACTGGAAAACCTACGAATTAAAAGGTAATGAAGGCCAAAAAAGATATGGTGTTATAGCTCAGGACTTATTAGAAACAAACCCTGAGTTTGTTAGACAAAATGAAGAAACTAAAGAATATTCTGTAGCTTATGTAGATTTACTTGTAGCTAAAGTAGCTGAATTAGAAAATAGATTAAGCAAAATAGAATCAATAATAGACAAGTTATAATATGGGAGGACCTAATACAAATACGTGGTCATTGCAAGACATTGTGGATGCGTGAGACGGAGCTCAAACAAGTTTACAAGACTGTGTTGATGATGCTACCTATACTTCGTTTGATAATGATTACTACGAGCAACCGGCTACTAATGCTTTAGAATTTAGAAACTACGGTAACGGCTACACTTGTGGCGGTAATAATAAAACTTTAGTAACAAGCTTTACAGGTGATATAATAGGAGCGGCTTGGATAAACAACGGATTAGGTCTTTGCGCTATGCTTTTAACAGCAGGTACCAACGGAGGTACTGGTTCTAAAACTTTTAAAAATTACTACAGGTCTACTAGCACAGCTTATTGTGCTAATGGATTAACATTAGAAGATACAGATACTATAACAACAACAGGAGCTTATTACGTAAAAGGTTTTGCTGCTGACCACAAAGGTGTTACATGGGCTGTGGGTCCGCATATTAATACTACAGGTTATTGGTGGGCTTTTAAATGGAATTCAAGTACCGGTAATATATCAAGGTCTATTAACAATAGTAACTCTTCTGGTATTAGAAGTGAAATAGGAAGCACTACAAGCGGTTCTACAAAGTATTTAGGTACTACAGCTCATTATGATTATCAAGGTAATATTGATGGAATTATGATATGGAAAGCTAAAGCTCAAAACTATATTCAACTGAGTTTAAAAATAGTTCCTTTCACTGGTAGTAGTGATTTTACTGTAGCTTCTTACGGTACTATAGGTTCTGCTATTACATTTAATGATTCTTCTCCTCCTGATACTGATTGGGATTTCAGTGACTGTGACCATATAAATATATCTTCTATAGGTAGTAATTACGATACAACTACTGGTAGTAATTTTTACACGTATCACAATTTTTTCTTTAGAGGCAAAGACCCTTTCAATTACGCGTGGGACGGTACTAGTCAAACTTACAATGGTTTTTCTTTTAGAGAAGAATACACTACTACCTCTAGTCCTACCCAGCAGCAATTCATAAATCCTTGTATTCATGACGGAACTGATTTTACTTACCCAGGCCACAGAGTTTTTGAGTTTATAAAACCTGGATCATTTTATTATTCATCAGAATGGGATGACTGGGAATATGTAAATACCTCAACATTTGGTTTTGATAGTAGTACTAGGGTAGAAGAGGGACAATGTTCTCTAGTTTCTTTTCATGCGCCTGACGTTGTTGCACAAGGAGCTAGTAATTATAACGTAACTACATATTTAGGAGGAGGTTATTATCCTGCTTTTATAACAGCGTTATTTAATGATGGTTCAAATAATTTAGAAATAGAAACACAGAACGAGGGTCCATATTATGGATTGTATTACGTCCCTCAAGCGTAAAATCAAGTTATAACTCGTAATAATTATAGTATACAGATTAAAAATTAAATTATATTAAATGGATACTATAGTTAAACAAGTTAACTTTGGTGTTGAGGCAAGAGAAACTGTAATGACTGGCGTAGAAAAGCTAGCTAAAGCAGTTATGTCAACACTAGGTGCTAGTGGTAAATGTGTACTACTAGAAGATGATAAGGGTAATCCCCTTATAACAAAAGACGGTGTTACGGTAGCGGAAACAATAACGTTACTTAACCCAGTTGAAAATATGGGTGCCAAGCTAATAAGACAAGCTGCATCAAGAACAGTTGAAGAAGCAGGTGATGGTACGACTACAGCAACTACATTAGCTTATGCTTTATTGAAAGAAGCATTAACTGAATTAGAAAATGGCACATCTTTTAGAGAAATAAAAGACGGTATCGATTCAGCTGTTAAGAAAGTAGTTAAGTACTTAGAAAAAAGCTCAATACCTGTTAAAGGTAGTATGCTCGAGAACGTAGCAACAATATCAGCAAACAATGACAGAAACATTGGTAAAATAATTGCAGATGCATTTTTAGCTGTAGATTTAGAAGGTGTTGTTACCATGGAATTATCTGATAACCCTAAAACATCATTTGATGTTACAGAAGGCGCTATCTACGATCATGGTTTAATGAGCAGAGAGTTTGCTACAAACGAAGAACGCACAGAAGCTGTTTTGGAAAACCCATTAGTTTTATTGACTGAAACTAAAATACCTAACGTAAGAAGAATACAAAACGTATTAGAAGCTACGATTAAAGCTGGTAGATCATTATTGATTATCGGTGAATGTGAAAGAGAAGTAATGAATACGCTTGCTCTAAATACAAAGAAAGGTAAGATTAAATGTAATATCATTACACCACCATATTATGGTCCAGCTAGAAAAGATCAGTTTGATGACCTAGCTTTAGTTACAGGAGCTACTGTTGTTAATGAAGACCTTGGCGATGATTTAGATATAATTGACTTATCTATGTTAGGTGAAATAAATAAATCAATCACAGACGCTACAAGAACTACTTTGTTGTTTGATTCAAAAGAAGAAATAACTACAGTTACTAAAAGCTTACGTGAACAGATAAAAGAAACTACAGACAATATGAAAAAACATAATTTAGAAAAAAGACTAGGTATGTTAGAAGGAAGTATTGCTGTTGTAAAGGTGGGTGCAGAGACACCAATTGAATTAAAAGAATTAGCTGACAGAGTTGAAGATGCAATCTGTGCTGTTAAAGCAGCGGTTAAAGAAGGTATCGTTTCAGGAGGTGGTGTTGCATTATTAAATGCATCAACATTAACTACAGCTAAGAATAAAGGAGAAGAAGCTCTTTTAAAAGCCATTAAAGCTCCGTATGAGACTATTTTGGCAAACGCAGGTATTTTACCTATTTATCCAGAAAAGCGCGGCACAGGGCTTAATGTGATCTCAGGTAAGAACGTGAATATGATTAAAGCAGGTATAATCGATCCTTTATTAGTTACTAAGTCAGCATTAACTAATGCAGCTTCAGTAGCTTCTACAATATTGTCAACTGATTGTGTAATTAATAACTTAAGAGCATAATGAGAGCAATAGGAAACAATTTGGTTATAATACCTGCTAAGAATAGTAAAGTAACAGAAACTGATAATGGTTTATTACTTACTGAAAAGAATAAAGAAGACATACGTTATCAATTAGCTGAGGTTTACTCTTCAGCTGTTGATTTCGTTAATACCGGCGATAAGATTTATTATGATAAACACGCTGGGCATAAAATAGAAATAGAAGGCACTGAATATACTGTGATTAAAATTGCTGATGTAGTTATTGTATTATGAGATTAGAAGCGAGCGACATAAAAGACTTAAACTTGTTAAAGCACTATCGTATTATTAGAAGATGGGCTTGCAGAAACAATGATCTTAAAGACGCTGATTTAGAGCTACTTATATACTTTGATTGCATGAGGCATTTCACAAAGCATGACTATATGGAAGGCACATACGCTTATTCTTGGGATAAACATCGCTGGGACAGACTTTTGAAAGAAGGTTGGATAACTGTTTGGAGACATAGAAACAGGACTACTCAAAAGTATAATATTTACGAAGTTTCATTTAAGTGTAAGCAATTAATAAAGCGGATGTACCGTATCATGCTGGGTAAAGAAGATTTGCCTACTAGTAAACAAAGGAACAGTATAATGCGTAATAACACATATACTGATAAAGTATTAAGAAAAGCAATAGACAACGTTAATAAAGATAAAAACAGATAATTATGTTCTCACTATCAAAGATGTTTAAAGATGCAGGTATGGGCTTGCCTTTAAATGAAAAAACTAAACCTGGTTACAATGCTTCTCCTCAGATAGCTGGAGGTCCAAAAGAAAATTCTAAAGCAGTTGGTACTGTGAAAAACCTATTTGGATACGGTGAAAGCGTAGAAGGAGGTTCGACGGGTAAATGTAGCTGTGAAATGAAGTAAAAACAAACTATAACAAGTAATTAATATATTATGCCGACTAAAAGTACAAAAAAACCGCCGGCTCCTTCAAAAAAAAAGTCGTTAGGTTATTAAAACAAAGCAAACAAAACTGGCACTGGCGCTAAAGCTGGTGGCGGTATGAGTAAAAAAGGTGTAGCTAAATATCGTAAAGATAACCCAGGTAGTAAATTAAAAACTGCTGTTACTACACCACCAAGTAAATTAAAGAAAGGTAGCAAAGCTGCTAAGCGTAGAAAATCATTCTGTGCTAGATCAAAAGGCTGGACTTCTGAAAGAGGTAGAGCTGCAAGAAGAAGATGGAACTGTTAATAATATAATTATGGCATACAAAAAATATAATCCGCACGATGGTAACGGTATTAACCCAGAACCAAAGAGAAAGAAAACAAATGCATCTGAGTTATCACCACAAGGTAAAGCTCAAGTAAGAAATATGCTTTATGAAAAAAGCATGACTAGAGCGAACGAAAGATACAAAAAAGGTCAGTTAAGTGATTCTCAGTTAAAGCAAAGAGTACAAAAATTAAAAACCGCTTACGGTAAATAATATGAGTAAACCACCTAGAAAGAAATTTAAAGATACCAAAGTAGGTAAATTTATAACAGAGAAATTACCCGGCATTGCTGGAGACCTGTTACCTGAAAAAGGTGTGCTTGGTATCGTTAAAAATCTAATAGACAAAGACGAACAGCTAACACCAGAAGACAAGAAACAAATGCATGATGAAATAGTTGAGTTATATCAGTTAGAAGTATCTGACAGAGATTCAGCTAGAAGAAGAGAAATAGAAGTATCTAAAACTAAAAAGTTTGACTTCATGTATAACTTAACTGGTATAATAGGATTAGCTGCATTCGCTTTTATAGTCTATGCAATAGTTTATTTAGAAATACCAGAAGACAATAAAGAGGTTTGGATTCACCTCATAGGTATCTGCGAAGGAATTGTTCTTTCGATATTTGGATACTTCTACGGATCCGCAGCAAGAAAAGATTAATTATTTTGTAAATTTAAATTTTATTTTATTATGGCAAAAGCTAAGAAGATTACAAAGAAAGAGTTAGAGTTGGTAAAAGAATCTCTACAAAAGAAAAATGAAGTACTAATTCGTTTAGGTGCATTGGAACTTGATAAGCAAAAATTGTTTGTAGCAGTTGACGCTGCTGAAGCAGAAATTAAAGAAGTTCAAGGAACACTTGAAGAAAAGTACGGGTCAGTATCTATCAGTTTGGTAGATGGTACTATCACGCAAGTAGAAAATGTATAAGGTAATACGAAAGATTAGTATTGGCTCAGGTGTAAAAGAAGATGCAATGCATTATGAACTTGGTCAACGTGTTTACGGCGGCCACGAAATATGTGATATTGTTTTTGACCCAAACGATTTAACGTATAATATTTACATTGAAAAAAACAAAGAAGTCCTGCCTTGTAAGAAGTTTAATCCAAATGTAGGAATATCAATTGAATTTTTATTAGAATACTAACATGAAAAGTAGTTTTAATTTTAGTGGTGAACCTGTAGGAGACAGGTATGACAACAAGGTTAAAGTAGGAGACAAGGAACTCATAGTGAATACTAGCATGGAAAACCACCGTTATGTTAACAGGCATGCGGTGGTTCGTTCTGTGCCTAAAGCTTTTAAAACGCCGATTGAAGTAGGTGATATTATTCTTGTTCATTTTAATATGTTTAGGAGATATTACGACGTAAGAGGTAATGAAAAGAATAGCGGTAGCTATTTTAAAGACAATAAGTATTTTGCTACAGCAGAACAAATATACATGTATAGCAAAAACGACGAATGGATACCAAACCTTGACTACTGCTTTGTTAAACCAATCAAAGAAACAGATCCCTGGACAACAAGAAAAGAAGTTCCGCTACGTGGAATAATAAAATATGTTAATAGTTCATTAGAAGCTGCTGGAATAGCCTCTAACGACCTCGTGGGATTCAAACCAAACAGCGAGTTTGAGTTTATTGTAGACGGTGAACGTCTTTATTGTATGAAATCTAATGATATTGTTATTAAATATGAACGTAAAGGAAACGAAGAGGAGTATAATCCAAGCTGGTCAAAGGGCAGTGGAGGAATTGATAAAAGTAGCTGAAGAAGCGATAGTTGATTCAGGTGACGATATAACTGCTGACCGGTTGAAAAATGCGGCAGCAACTAAGAAATTAGCAATCTTTGATGCGTTTGAAATATTACAACGTATACAAGACGAAGAAGATTTATTAAACGAGAAACCTAAAAAAGAAACTAAATCAGATAGTTTTAAAGGTTTTGCTGAAGGAAGAGCTAAGTAATGTATCAACAAACATTAATAGAGACTCTACCTGATTACGTTAAAGAAAGAGTCATTAAGACTAATAACCGTCATAAAAAATGGGAATACGGATACAATCAAGAATATGATATGATTGTAATAAGTAAAACTGGTAAAATAGGCGAGATAATAAAAGTACAGAACCTTGTTATTGCTTTACCGCAAGAATTCGACGTTCGGAAGGATAAAGAAAACAAGTGGGTAGCTAGAGACTATCCTGCAGAATTAAAAAAAATAAAAACAGTATTTGACTGGAAACAATATCCTGCAGAGTTTCAGGAAGAGTGGTATGAATACATTGACACAGAATTTAAAAGACGAAACGAAGGTTTTTGGTTTACTAATGATGGCAAGCCTACTTATATTACTGGTACCCATTATATGTATTTACAATGGTCAAAAATCGACGTTGGACGACCGGACTATAGGGAAGCCAATAGAATCTTTTTTTTATTTTGGGAAGCCTGCAAGGCGGACAAAAGGTGTTATGGAATGTGCTATCTCAAAAACCGACGGTCTGGTTTTTCATTCATGGCTTCTGGAGAAACAGTTAATCAAGCAACGATCACAAGTGATGCGAGATTCGGTATACTCTCAAAATCCGGTAATGATGCTAAGAAAATGTTTACAGACAAGGTTGTTCCGATCTCACTCAACTATCCGTTCTTTTTTAGACCGATACAAGATGGTATGGATAGACCGAAGACTGAACTCGCTTATAGGGTACCGGCGACGCGATACACGAAGAAAAGCATAAGCGAAGTATCTGAGGTAGAAGAGTTAACTGGATTAGATACAACCATTGACTGGAAGAACACTGGTGATAACAGCTACGATGGTGAGAAGCTTAGATTACTGGTGCACGATGAAAGTGGTAAATGGGAGAAAGGTGAAAACATATTAAATAACTGGCGTGTAACAAAAACTTGTTTACGTTTAGGGTCCAGGATTATTGGTAAGTGTATGATGGGGAGTACATCCAATGCGCTTGATAAAGGTGGACAGAATTTTAAAGATTTATATTATGACTCAGATTGCACAAAACGAAATCGTAATGGACAGACTAGCAGCGGATTATATTCTTTGTTCATACCTATGGAATGGAACTACGAGGGATTCATTGATGCTTATGGAATGCCTGTCTTCAATACTCCAGAAGCACCCGTCCTTGGACCACATGGAGATGAAATTGAAATAGGTGTAATAGAACACTGGGAAAACGAAGCAGACGGTTTAAAACATAACCAGGATGCTTTAAATGAATATTACAGACAATTCCCACGAACTGAAGATCATGCGTTTAGAGATCAAGCTGATAACTCTTTATTTAATCTGACTAGGCTTTATGAGCAAATAGATTATAACGGTGAAGCTAGACACTCTAATACTTTTACAAGAGGTAGATTTCAGTGGCAGAATGGGATTAAAGATAGTAAAGTTGAATTTATTCCAGATATAAATGGAAGATTCAAAGTCAGCTGGGTACCACCAGTAAGTATGCAAAATAAAGTAATACTTAAGAATGGTGTTAAATATCCTGGTAATGAGCATGTTGGTGCATTTGGTTGCGACAGTTATGATATATCAGGAACAGTTGGAGGCGGTGCTTCTAATGGTGCATTGCATGGTTTAACTAAATTTAGTATGGAAGACGCTCCACCTAATAAATTCTTTTTAGAATATGTAGCTAGACCACAAACTGCTGAAATGTTTTTTGAAGATGTATTAATGGCTATTATATTTTACGGTATGCCAATACTTGCTGAAAATAACAAGCCTAGACTTCTTTATCATATTAAAAGAAGAGGATACAGAGGTTACAGTATGAATAGACCAGATAAAGTATGGAATAAACTATCTGTAACTGAAAAAGAAATTGGTGGTATACCAAACAGTAGTGAAGATATTAAACAAGCTCACGCAGCAGCTATTGAATCGTACATTGAAAATTATGTTGGACATCTAGGAGATGGCAATTATGGTGATATGTACTTTAATAGAACGCTACAAGACTGGGTTAAATTTGATATAAACAACAGAACAAAGTATGATGCCGCGATTAGTTCAGGTTTAGCAGCAATGGCTGTAAATAGAAATCTATACAAACCTGTAGCTGATAGAGGTGTTAGAAAAATAAATTTAGGTATCAAAAGATACGACAACAACGGATTGAATTCAAAAATAATTAAATAGATGATACAAAGTTCAACAAACAGTTCTTTCCCATCGCAGGTAGTACCGGATGCAGAAAAGAATAGTTTAGAGTATGGAATGAAAGTTGCTCAAGCCATTGAAGGCGAATGGTGGAACGGAGAGAAGTCCGGCTCGAGATATACTTCATTATTCAGTAATTTTAATTTATTACGTCTTTACGCTAGAGGTGAACAACCTGTACAGAAGTACAAAGATGAATTAGCTATAGACGGCGATTTAAGTTATTTAAATTTAGACTGGACACCTATACCTATTATACCTAAGTTTGTAGATATATTAGTTAATGGTATGTCTCAAAGAAACCATCAGATAAAAGCATCAGCTCAAGACCCTGTATCTATAGCATCGAAAACTAACTTTGTAGAAGCAGTTATAAGAGATATGGCTGCTAAAGAAGTTTTTGAGTCACTTAAAGAAAGAACAGGTAAGAGTTTTTATAATTCACCATTAGCTGAAAAAGGTTTATTACCTGAAAGCAAAGAGGATTTAGAATTATATATGCAATTAACGTACAAACAACAGCACGAGATTGCACAAGAACAATTAATTGACTATGTTTTTGATATTAATAAGTATCAGTTAACTCGTAGAAGATTAATAAAGGATTTAGTTGAAATAGGTATTGCATGTACTAAAACAGGATTTAACAGAACAGAAGGTATTACTATCGATTATGTTGATCCTGCTGCTATAGTATATAGTTATTCAGAAGATCCAAACTTTGAGGATTTATTCTATGTAGGTGAAGTTAAGTACATAACCTTAGCTGAGCTTAAAAAAGAATTCCCTCATATAACAGAAGAAGAATTAAAAGAAATATCTAAGTTTACAGGAAGTAGTGCTAACTATTATAGAACAGCTGCACAACAATCTCAATATGATGACAAAGTTGCTGTATTATACTTTGAATATAAAACATACCAAAACCAAGTATTTAAAATAAAGAAAACTGAAAGAGGTTTAGAAAAGGCTATACAGAGAGACGATTCTTTCAATCCAGAGCCTAACGATAACTTCTCTAAGGTTTCAAGAACAATAGAAGTTTTATATTCAGGAGCTAAAGTATTAGGCATAGAAAAAATGCTTAAGTGGGAGTTATGTGAGAATATGACAAGACCATACGCTGATACTACTAGAGTTAAAATGAATTACAGCTTATGTGCACCTAAAATGTATCGTGGTAGAATAGAATCTACTGTTAGTCGTGTAATTAACTTTGCAGACATGATACAAATAACACATTTAAAGTTACAACAAGTAATATCTAAGATAGTACCAGACGGTGTGTATTTAGACGCTGATGGTTTAGCTGAAATTGATTTAGGTAACGGTACTAATTATAATCCAGCAGAAGCACTTAATATGTACTTCCAAACTGGTTCTATCATTGGTAGATCACAAACACAAGATGGTGATCGTAATTCAGGTGCTTTACCTATAAAAGAATTACAGACAAGTAGCGGCAACGCGAAGATA
>BCSF01000328.1_pt1 | contig 19799 bp, 26 predicted proteins | sample 1016431 | NCBI WGS metagenome assembly BCSF01 (sample SAMD00045685;SAMD00045686;SAMD00045687;SAMD00045688;SAMD00045689;SAMD00045690;SAMD00045691;SAMD00045692;SAMD00045684;SAMD00045690;SAMD00045691;SAMD00045692;SAMD00045684;SAMD00045685;SAMD00045686;SAMD00045687;SAMD00045688;SAMD00045689, study...
GGTAGTCGCTCGCCGCTTCCAATGAACGTGGGGTGACAAATGCCGCACGTTGCGCCTTGGGGTGAAAGATGTACGGGTTGTCTTCTGGATCCTTGACGTCCTCGAACCCGTGGAATAACTGCGGGTTGTCCTTGGCCCAGCCCAGTATGGTCGGGTCGATGTTGTTGTTGATACCCCACTCGATCCACTCGACATTGTTGGGCTTACGTAGTGTGACCACCGTTATGGCATTGCGCTGGTGTGCCATCAGTACATCACCGACACCCTCTGCCCCTAGGTTAGTTGTGGCAAACACAATCGATCCCCCGGGTAGCTTAGTCGCACCGACCATACGCTCTAACATCGTACGACGTACGCCTTGCTTGACTGCGGGGTTGGCCTTGCCGAACTCGTCGAACATTAAGATGACAGGCTTGTTGTGGTGAATGCCCAGCTCCTCGTTAGGTACAAACCGAACGAAATCGGCATCGTCCAATGTCTTGAAGTTGGGGATCGCGATGTCACCTAGATCCTTGGTGGTACAGTCGAAGTAACACGGGACGTGGGTCGGTAACTTCTCTGCTAACATCTTAAGCAGTGTTGACTTACCAGTACCCATGTGCCCCTGTACAAGCGTGGTACGTTGGTCGCCGGTGTGCAGTATCGCGTTGGCAACTTGGTCAAGGTTCAGTGCATACATATTTTGTGCATTCATGTCGTTCTCCATTGTTAGGGAATTCCCTAACTTGTTTTTAGGTGCGCGTGCCGCACCTGTTTGTTAGTAGTGTGGTTGTTGGTTAGATATCCAGTGATGGTAAAGACTTCAGTGCACTGTCAACGGCGCGCTTAGTCTCAGCACGTAGGAACGCGTCTTCACGTAGTGCGTCAGGTGTCACACCGCGCAAGGCATCCTCCAGATTGAGTCGCATAGCTGACATCTGAGAGTCACCGGTCACGTTGCACACGTCGAGCAGGTCCACCATGTCGAGCACGTTGTCCACGAGCGAGTCACGGAATATCTTCTTGTCCTCGTGGTCGCCGTAGTCGAGACGCTCTGACATCTTAGTGAGTGAGTCGTACACACGACGCCACACGTCGTCCATCGCACGCTTGACCTGTGTCGAATAGAACTCCTCGTAATGTGTTTTCATCTGAGCCATTGCCTCAGTGCCCACGTCGATACGGAAGTCACCCGCGTCAGGTAGCGGTATGTAGTTGAGCCGGAACCCGAACTTAGCCGCGATAGACTCGACCGGTGGGTAGTCGTCAGCTTTCCACAGTGCGCCCAGTCGTGCTTGTGCTTGGCTGTACTCCCAACCGTACGCGTTGATGAACACCCCACCCAGTCGCTCGAACTCGTTTTGAAGCTCGGTCATGGCTTGGTGGTACTTGGCATACATGGCGGTAGGTAGTAGGCGCAAGCCCACATCTGACCACGGCATGGTCATCGAGTAGTGGATGTTACGTGCGTTGGCTCCGAACTTGCGGACGGCTTCCAACTCGGCGCACCCACTGAGCAGGTTCTTGTTCACGCTGGCCGCACCGGAATCGGCACCGTTAGAACGGGTAACGTCTTCTGACGCTCGCTTGTCTTTCTTGCGTGCAGTCCACGTGCTGATGGATAGCTCGACCAACATGGCAGACGTAGCGATTGACGGCGTACTGATAGCTGGTGCTGTTACGTTAGCAGAAGTTAGGGAATTCCCTAACACGTTAGATTGTGTGTCGTAGTGTTGCATTGTCGTTCTCCATAAACGTTTTAGTAGTAGGTGCTGGGAGCCCGTGACACAGCGCGTGTAAACGTGTTACACGACGAGGATGCCCTGCCCGAACTCCCAGCCTGTATAGTATCTCATAAGTAGCGTATGATGTCAAGTTATGCTAAAACGTGTCGAGAAGTGTAATGTTCTGTCGAGAAGTGTATTGTTCTTGTAATGTTCGTTTTTGAAATGGGGTAAGTTTTTGATTTACAAGTAATGTTCTAATGTTCGCGTTTTTACGAAGATAAGAGCTACCCTGAGAGGGGTCTCCCGATCGCTCGGAAAACGAACAAATGAAACGATTGTACTTTTACAGAAGCGTGTAATTTTATAGAAAACGAACATTATAATAATTATTAAGATTAGATAAGATATGGTATTTCTCGATAGGCAAGAATCGGCAACATTGCGCTCGCGCTGGTATGGTTTGCCATCAAAACCAAATGTTCGCACATGCTCTAAAAAAAGCGAACATTAGCCGAACATTACGAACATTAGCCGAACAATACAAAATCATTTCCGAACATTGTGCTGAGGCTCGGCGCGACTCCTTTAACTGGCATCATGACAAGTTAGGGAATTCCCTAACTCTTAATCCGGGGCCGGGCCATGTAACGCACACGTGATAACACGTGAGGCTCGGCGCGACATCATTAACTGGCATCGCAGGGCGCAACGCGATGGGGCTCGGCGCGACACCTTTAACTGGTCTCAAACGGCAGGCATAAAAAAACCCGCCGAAGCGGGTTGGGGTTAGGGTTTGCATACGATGGTGAAAGGTAGGTGTTGGATAGGTAACCTGTAAACAGGTTTGTGAATGTAGGGTTGATTGGCTCGACTCATGACTGCCGATTCCAGATAAGCAACAGTGAAGCGATCTTTTATCTCGACCATTTCGCGGGTCAGTAGATCAGATACGAATCGATTGGGTGAAGGTAATCTAGTCCATTGCATAACGTGTTACCTCGCATCTATGTAACGGGCTAGTGAATCGATACCGGTCAGCAGTGCCGCACTGAGCACTGCCGATATCAGAGCAGTGACCCACATAAAATTAAGCAGAGCCAGCATGGTAGATAGGACAGATATTGCCGCGAATACAATCAAAAGAAACATCAATATAAACATAACGTGTTACCTCAAAAGGAAAGGGCCCCGAAGGGCCCGATGGATTAGATAGATCGGATGATCTGTTCGGCCAGTGCTTTGATCTCAGCAGGGCGGAAAGTAGGTGATTCGATGTTTTCACATACTTTGATGATGTCCTGCGCGGCATCACGAATGCGAGTCTCCGGTGCCCGTGGTGCCTTAGGTGCCTTTGGCTCAGTCTCACCTAAGCGGCGCTTGAGACCATTGCGGAGATCCTTCGCTTTGGAACCTAACTGCTGTTGCAGGTACTTCCGGCGCTTTTTCTCTGCATCCGATAACGACTTAACGGGAAGCTCTAAGAGCTTTTGTTGCGCCGCTGTGAAGGTAGTCACTAGTACCGCATTGAACGCTTCCCACGATTCGGGTGTAGCTAGCGATCCTTTGGTCTTAGGTGAAGTGAAGTGGAGCACCGCATCCGGTCCGAACTCTGCAAGCGCTGTATCAGCGAACTTGCTCATGGCACGCTTTGCGCCCTCTACCTTGTTGACCGCATCACGAACAGCGGTGGTCATTACAGTGTTAACAAACACTGGCTTGCTAGTTGAATTGCTCATGTCATATATCCTCGTGTTATGACGAAAGTGAAATGCCCGTGGGGTTTCCCCCGAAGGCAGAGCTAGTAAACCATGACGCGTGATAACAAATCAAGGGATAACCTGACAAGTTAGGGAATTCCCTAACTAAACGTGGCGAATCGTGATATCCGATGGGGTACTACCCCCCTATGACCCCGACGTCAGCAACGCGTAGCCATCAACGTATATATTACTAATTTCCACAAATTTAGAGTCCAATTTTGAGTTCGGCACCCCCACCCCCCTCTATATAGGGAACACCCCCCATACTGTTTGAAATCGGCGTAGCAAAAATTTTTTGTGTGTAATTTTTAAGTACCAAATAAATAATAACTTGTTACAGTAGATATAACGGGATAGTAGCTGGGGGGCTACCCGTGCCGTATAAACGCGCAAGCGATAAGAAAGCGTGGCAGAAGCGATACCACAAAGAATGGTACGAGCGTAACAAAGAGAAACAGAAAGCTAGGAACGCTAAACACCGTAAGAGGTATCGCGCCGAGTGGAATCAGTTTAAAAGTGAGCAGAAATGTTCGCGGTGCGGCTTTGCTCATCCTGCCGCTATTGATTTTCACCACATAGACCCTGCGCCAGATGACCGGAAGATCAGCGTACTTACCTCGAATGGGCAGTATCGTACGGCGAGAAAGGAGGCAGAGGAGCGGTGCGTACCCCTCTGTGCGAACTGCCACCGCATATTACATTGGGATGAGACCCACGACTAAACGTAAACCATTGTACCTAAACATGATCTGCGGTATAAATCGGCACTAACGGTTTTAGTACCTGCGGAAACAGCATGTCTTTAGAGATAGAACCCGAAGTCGGTATACCGTTTTCGGACAAAGTTCCTAGTATTGATCTTCGTACTCGGGTTGAAGCCGCGAGTAACACTGCCTCTATGCTCGCTGAACACGGGTTAGAGGTCGAACCTTCCGCTGAAGACAACAACATCGCGGCTAAATTGACCCTTGCTTACGCTGATGACCCCGAGAAAACCTCGAAGAAGGTCAATAACAAGCGCGCATCCACCCTACCACCCGCCGCATTGGTGGCAACACACGGGATTTTGACCCAATTTGGGCATTCCGTTGTCGAAAGTGCCACACAAGTGCGTCATTTGGTGACCAATAAGCTGATTGAAGAGACCGAGAACCCCGACCCACGCGTCAGAATCCGTGCATTGGAGCTGTGGGGTAAGATTTCGGACGTAGGTCTGTTCACAGAGAAGGCTGAAGTCACCATAACCCACAAAACAACGGACGAATTGCGCGAAAGTCTGCGTGCAAAGCTGGCAAAACTTGTAACCCCCGACGAAGAACCCGAGGATGCGGTGATTATTGACGGTGATGCGCTGGATGTGGACGCAGAACTAGGGCTATCGGATGACTGAAGCCGTGTTGGACTTCTCAGATGAGGATATCCAGACACTTTTGGAAAATCTGGACACGTTTTCTGCTGATGAGATCGCTGAAATCGGGAAAATCACGGGGGAATTGTCCGCGAGGAAGGAGAATCAGGCCGCATACAACGATCTGATCGCGTTTTGTCAGCTCATGATGCCGGATTTCATCGTGGGTAAGCACCATCGGATACTGGCAGACATGCTGATGGCGATCGAATCGGGCGATAAAGACCGTGTTTGCGTCAATATACCGCCCCGTCACGGCAAATCTCAGCTTGTTTCTATCTTCTATCCGGCGTGGTTTTTGGGTAGAAACCCCAACAAAAAGGTCATGATGGTGTCCCACACCACGGATCTGGCGGTGGATTTCGGGCGAAAGGTACGTAACCTGATTGCCACAGACCAATACAAAAGCGTATTTCCTGCTACATCACTAGCACAGGATAGTAAGTCAGCAGGTAGATGGAACACGAACGTCGGTGGAGAATACTATGCGTGTGGTATTGGTAGCGCTCTTGCTGGTCGCGGTGCCGATTTACTTCTGGTCGATGACCCTCACTCTGAGCAAGACGTCATCAATGGCAACTTCGAGGTATTCGAGAAGGCATACGAGTGGTTTACCTTCGGTGCACGGACCCGTCTGATGCCCGGTGGACGGGTAGCCATCATCCAGACACGTTGGCACATGGACGATCTGACAGGGCGTGTGACAAACGACATGTCTAAGAACGCCCGTGCTGACCAGTACGAGGTGGTGGAGTTCCCCGCGATCCTAGAGGTGCAGAATAAAAAGACGAAGAAGTACGTCGAGAAACCCCTGTGGCCTGAGTTCTTTGACCTTGAGGCGCTCCTGCGTACCAAGGCATCTATGCCGACGTTCCAGTGGAACGCGCAGTATCAGCAACAACCCACCGCAGAAGAGGCGTCGATCGTCAAACGTGAGTGGTGGAACATGTGGGAGCAGGACAATCCGCCCCCGTGCGAGTACATCATTATGTCGCTGGATGCGGCGGCAGAGACCCATAACCGTGCCGATTACACCGCACTGACGACTTGGGGTGTGTTCCTCAACGAGGAGACTAACGCCTACAACGTCATCCTGCTCAACAGTATCAAGAAGCGGATGGAGTTTCCTGAGTTGAAACAGATGGCGATGGAGGAGTATCAGGACTGGGATCCCGACGCGTTCATTGTGGAGAAGAAGTCCGCTGGTACGGCGCTGTATCAAGAGATGCGACGGATGGGCCTGCCTGTGTCAGAATACACACCGCACCGTGGCTCAGGTGATAAGATGGCACGGTTGAACTCTGTTGCGGACATTGTGGCGTCAGAGTTAGTGTGGGTACCGCCGACGCGGTGGGCTGAAGAGGTCGTAGAAGAAATTGCTGGATTTCCGTTTATGAGCCATGATGACCTCGTGGACTCAACGGTGATGGCCCTGATGCGATTCAGGCAGGGAGGATTTATCCGCTTGCCCACGGACGAACCAGACGAACCACGGTACTTTAAACGTCGAAGTGGCGGGTATTACTAAGAGGCTAGGACATGGCTATAGAAAAAGGAATGTACTCTGCGCCAGAAGGCATGGATGAGATAGCTGAACAGGAAGGGGCTGAACTAGAAATTGAGATCATCGACCCTGAAGCGGTCATCCTCGACGACGGGTCTATGGAGATCACGTTGATTCCTGATGCGGGTATCGAGGACATGATGGCGTTTGACATCAACCTTGCCGAGGTACTGGACGAATCACACCTACAAGAGATATCGAGCGAACTGACTGGCCTGATTGAATCAGACATTGACGGGCGTAAAGAGTGGGCTGACACCTTTGTAAAGGGTCTTGATGTGCTGGGCTTCAAGTACGAAGAGCGTACTGACCCGTGGGAAGGCGCGTGTGGCGTCTACTCTACGATCTTGGCGGAAGCGGCTATCCGGTTCCAAGCCGAAACTATGTCGGAAACGTTCCCTGCCGCCGGTCCCGTAAAAGTTAAGATTCTGGGGGAAGAGTCTAAAGAGAAGGAAGAGGCCGCTCAACGCGTCAAAGCGGACATGAACTACGAGTTAACGGAGCGGATGGTCGAGTACAGACCTGAGCACGAGCGACTCTTATATAGCCTAGGACTCTCTGGTTCGGCGTTTAAGAAGGTTTACTACGACCCCAATATGGGACGTCAGGCCGCTATCTATATTCCCGCAGAAGACGTTATCGTGCCTTACGGCGCAAGTCACATCGAGACTGCGGAGCGTGTAACGCATGTTATGCGTAAGACTAAGAACGAGTTGCGTAAGCTACAGGCGGCTGGGTTCTACCGTGACATCGAGCTGAATGAGCCACAGCCCTACCACTCTGATATTGAGGAGCGTAAGGCAGAAGAAGGTGGGTTCTCGCTCACAGATGACAACCGCTATGCGCTGTATGAAGTGCACGTGGATATGGTTATCGAGGGTCTGGATGACTCAGAGGACGACATCGCCAAGCCATACGTAGTGACTATTGAGCGTGGTAGCGGTGAGATTCTAGCGATACGCCGAAACTGGAACGAGATAGACCCGCTACAACTTAAGCGTCAGCACTTCGTACATTACGTTTACGTCCCCGGATTTGGCTTCTACGGCCTTGGTTTGATCCACATCATCGGGGGGTACGCTAAGGCGGGAACGTCGCTCATACGGCAGTTGGTGGACGCTGGTACGCTGTCTAACTTGCCCGGCGGACTCAAGTCTCGTGGCTTACGAATCAAGGGTGATGACACGCCGATAGAACCCGGCGAGTTTAAGGACGTTGATGTACCCAGCGGCTCTATCCGCGACAACATCATGCCACTACCCTACAAGGAGCCAAGTCAGACACTGCTTGCGCTTCTGAACCAGATTACAAACGAAGGGCGTCGTCTGGGTGCTATCTCTGACATGAACATCTCGGACATGTCGGCTAACGCGCCTGTAGGCACAACCCTTGCGCTCCTAGAGCGAACTCTCAAGCCAATGGCGGCAGTACAGGCACGTGTTCACTACGCCATGAAGCAAGAGTTCAAGATGCTCAAGGAGATCATGGCGGAGTACGCCCCGCAGGAGTACGGCTACGAGCCGATCCGTGGCGAGGTGAGCGCACGTCAGATGGACTATGCGATGGTGGACGTGATCCCCGTCAGCGACCCGAACTCATCCACTATGGCCCAGCGAGTCGTACAGTACCAAGCGGTATTGCAGATGGCACAAGCCGCGCCTCAGATCTACGATCTGCCACAGCTACATAGGCAGATGATCGAGGTACTAGGCGTCAAAAACGCCGACAAGCTGGTCCCCACAAAGGACGACGCAAAACCGACCGATCCGGTCAGCGAAAATATGGACGCACTAACGGGCAAACCCCTACGTGCGTTTATCTACCAAGACCATCAAGCTCACATCGCGGCGCACACATCCTTTATGCAGGATCCCTCGATTGCGGCTATGATCGGTCAAAACCCACAAGCAAAGCGAATCATGGCGTCTTTACAGGCGCACATTGCAGAACACCTTGGGTTCCAATATCGCCAAGAGATCGAAGAGAAGCTGGGAGCACCGCTTCCACCGCCCGGAGAAGAGCTACCAGAGCAGATCGAAGTGGATCTGTCACGCCTCATAGCCGAGGCAGGTGCACAGCTCATGCAAGGTAACAAGCAGAAAGCCGCCGCACAGCAAGCTCAACAACAGGCGAAAGATCCTGTCATGCAACAGAAGCAGGCTGAGTTGCAACTCAGAGCACAGGAAGTCCAGCGTAAGGCCGCTAAAGATCAGCAGGATACTCAGCTTAAGCAAGCTGAACTGCAACGCAAAGCACAGAAAGATCAGATGGACGCCATGCTAGACGCAGAGAAGCTCAAACTGGATCGACAAGAACTTCAGATGGACGCGCAACAAGACGCCGCGAAACTCGATCTTGAACTAGCGAAATTATCGGATCAACCAAAATGAGGTGAGTAATGCCTAAAACCGTCTTTGACGTGCTTACAGATAAAATCGACGAGCAAATCTCGTCTGCACATACTTTCGTAGCGGCAGGTAGTCCCAAAGACTACGCCAACTACAGAGAAGTTGTTGGACTTATTCGGGGTCTGGAGTCCGCAAAATTAATCATAGAAGACCTCTCGCGTAACTTTATGGACAATGATGATGACTAACACTCAGCCGCTAAAATTGCCTGATGCTCCAAAGAAAGAAATCTCCGATGCTGAATGGGAACAACAACTTCCAAAACCTGCCGGATACCGCTTACTTATCGCGCTACCTGAAGTAGAAGAGTTCTACGACGGGGGCCTTCTCAAGACCACCAACTCCAAGCAAAAGGAGTACATCCTGTCGATCATGGGTATTGTCATAGACATGGGTGAAGGTGCTTATGGGGATAAAGAACGGTTCCCTGAAGGTCCGTGGTGCAAGGAAGGTGACTACGTGATGTTTCGTATGAACACAGGCACACGGTTCACGGTCAATGGCAAAGAGTTTCGTTTGATGAACGATGACTCTATTGAAGCTGTAATTCCCGATCCCCGTGGGATCATGGCAGTATAGGAGATAGACAATGCCTTTTCAGAAAGTAGAGTTCGAGTTTCCGCACGATGAAAACGGGAGCGAGAAAAATTTAACTATCGAGGTCGAGGGTTCAAGTGCAGAGACCATTGATACTAAAGGTAAAAAACCTGAAGCACCGGCTCCAAGCGAGGCGGATTCTTCTGATGACGGATTTGAGATTGAGGTGGTTGATGATACGCCGAAGGCCGATCGCAACCGAAAACCTTCAGACCCCCCAGAAGAAGTCACCGACGAAGAACTGGCGGATTACTCCGAGAAAGTTCGACGACGCATTCAACACTTTAGTAAGGGGTATCACGACGAACGTCGAGAGAAAGAGAAGGCGCTTAGAGAACGTGAAGAGCTAGAACGGTTATCTCAACGCCTTGTTGAAGAGAACAAGAAGCTCAAGGATAGCGAATACAAGAGTCAGACGGCCTTGCTTGAGAGCGCCAAAAAGTCGGCTGAAGCAGAGATCAACGCCGCTAAACGTGCTTACAAACGTGCGTACGATGCGGGTGATTCTGATAAGGTTTTGGCGGCGCAGGATAGGCTGTCAACAGCAAAGATAAAGGCTGATAAGCTAGAAGAGTTTAAACTGCCTCAAGAAGAGTATACGCTACCCGTTGATAGCCCTGAACAGGGATTTGCTCCACAGCCTGTTCAAATTGACGAAAAGACACGGACTTGGCAAAAAGAGAATCCGTGGTTTAATGAAGACGAAGAAATGACAAGTTTCGCCCTAGGGTTGCATAATAGGCTTGTCAAAGAGGGTGTAGACCCTCAAACTGACGATTACTACGAGCGAATTAATACTCGTATGCGAGAGGTATTCCCCGAGAACTTCGAGGATGAACCGGAGGTAAGACGAAGATCCAACAATGTGGTTGCCCCCGCTACGCGGAGCACAGCGCCTAAGAAAATTAGGCTTACGCAAACACAGCTAACGTTGGCAAAACGCTTAGGTCTTACCCCAGAACAGTACGCCAAACAGGTTGCATTAGATATGAGGAAACAATGATGGCTGAGAATCGTATAGACCGAGAGCTTAAATCTCGTGAAAAGACGACCCGCAAAAAGGCTTGGACGCGCCCCGAGGTACTACCCTCACCTAATCCCGAGCCGGGTTATGAATTCCGCTGGATCAGAGTCAGTTCGCAAGGTACGACTGATGCCACAAATGTTTCTTCCAAACTGCGTGAAGGTTGGGAGCCCGTAAAGGCTTCAGATCATCCAGAAATTACGTTGGTCACTATTGAGAACGATAGGTTCAAAGACAACGTTGTGATTGGTGGTTTGTTACTGTGCAAAGCTCCAGTCGAACTCATCGAAGAACGTACTGACTACTACAAACAGCAGACACGTTCACAGATGGAATCTGTAGACAACAACCTCATGCGAGAGAACGATCCTCGTATGCCTCTCTTCCATGAGAGAAAGACGAAGGTCACTTTTGGTAACGGAACTTAATTTAGGAGCTTAAAATGGCTTATCCTACTGTAAGTGGTCCTTATGGACTTGTTCCGGTAAAACTGTTGAGCGGCTCTCCTTTCGTAGGTGTTACTCGTAACTTCAAAATTGCAAGTGGCTATGCAACAGCTATTTTTTATGGGGATGCTGTGAAGCTCGTTACCGGAGGCACTGTCGAGCGTGATACGTTCGATGCCGCTATGACACCCGTGGGTGTTTTCCTTGGCTGTACCTACACCGATCCTAACCTAGGTTATAAGGTGTTCCGTCAGTCATACCCCGCTAGCACTGTTGCATCTGACATCGAAGCATATGTTGTCGATGCGACTGACGTTTTGTTTAAGGCCGCTGTCGTATCTTCGGGTACTACTATCGGTGACCTTGCACAGACTGATATCGGTGCTAACGTCGCAGGCGTAGATAACACTGGTGATTCGACTTCGGGCAACTCTCGTGGTGCGATTTCTGACACTAGTGCTACAACTAACACTCTTCCTTTCCGCATCGTCGGTTTGGTTGAGGAAACTAAAAACAGCTCGGGTGGTTTTACTGAGGCTTACGTTAAGTGGAACGCAGGTCACCAGTACGACAACACGACTGGCGTATAAGGAGATTTGAGCAATGGCTATTTCACGCGCCCAGCTACTAAAGGAACTCCTTCCCGGACTGAACGCTTTGTTTGGTATGGAGTACGCAAAATACGGTGAAGAGCACGCCGAAATTTTTGAAACCGAAACCTCAGACCGCTCATTTGAGGAAGAGACCAAGCTCTCAGGCTTCTCAGCCGCACCTGTTAAAAACGAAGGTGCCGCAATTGAGTATGACAATGCTCAGGAAGCGTGGACTGCTCGCTATACACACGAGACCATCGCGATGGGCTTCTCAATCACTGAGGAAGCTATCGAAGATAACTTGTATGACTCTTTGTCTGCTCGTTATACGAAGGCTCTCGCACGTGCTATGGCGTACACCAAGCAGGTCAAGGCCGCTACTATCTTGAATAGTGCGTTTGACACTGGTGTGACCTACGGCGACGGTAAGGCACTTTGCACTACCGATCACCCACTGGTTAGCGGTGGTAGCAACTCGAATGAGCCAACTGTTGCGGCTGATCTTAACGAGACTTCTTTGGAAGCCGCCGTTATTCAGATCGCTGGTTGGACAGACGAGCGTGGTCTTCTCATCGCCGCCAAGCCTAAGAAGCTGGTAATTCCACCTGCTCTTCAGTTCGTTGCAACTCGTTTGCTCGAAACAGAAGGTCGCGTGGGCACTGCGGACAATGATCTGAACGCAATTCGCAACAACGGATCAATCCCAGAGGGTTACACTGTTAACCATTACCTGACTGATACTGACGCTTGGTTCTTGATGACTGACGTTCCTAACGGCCTCAAGCACTTTGTCCGTACACCAATGTCTACATCTATGGATGCTGACTTTGATACTGGCAACAGCCGCTACAAGGCTCGTGAGCGTTACTCGTTCGGTGTGTCAGACCCATTAGGCATTTTCGGTTCGCCCGGAGCTTAATGATTAGAGGGGGGCATTCATTGCCCCCTTTCTTTTTGTGTGTTATAAAAAATGAATCCCTGACAGTCGCATTCCGTGACTGACACTAGCCGAGACAGGAGATTCACATGGCTAACACTACTTTCCAAGGTCCAGTCCGTTCGGAGAATGGCTTCAAGGACATCACTAAAGCCGCTAATACTGGTACTGAGACAGAGAACATCTCAATTACTCACAACGGTACTAATAGCGTCATCATCTTCAAAGACCTTCCAACGTCTGATCCATCTGTTGCAGGTCAACTGTATAGCAACTCAGGTGTTCTGACTGTATCCGCTGGATAAGGAGTGAACAATGCCTAGATCAGATGTTCAGGCCAAACGCGTCACGGGCACAGGATCTTTAGGTGTTGGCCCTGCGCGTATTCGCCAAGTGCAAGTTTTGAGCACTACAGGAAGCCCCCGCCTCACTATCACTGATGGTAATGGTGGAAGCACTGTATTAGACCTAGACTTCGTTGCTTCTGATTCCCACTCCGTCAACATTCCTGACGACGGTATACGGTGTCAATCAGATGTGTACGTAAGTGCGTTCACTAACATTACTGCTATGACAGTGTTCTATGGGTAAATACTATGCGGGCTTACTACAAGAAAGGCGGCTCGGTTAAGAAAAGCCCTGCGTGGACGCGCAAGGAAGGTAAAAGCGAGTCAGGCGGGCTTAACAAAAAAGGAGTTGAAAGCTACCGCCGGGAAAACCCCGGCAGTAAGCTGAAGACTGCGGTAACGACTAAGCCTAGCAAGCTAAAGAAAGGTTCTAAGGCCGCTAAACGGCGTAAGTCTTTCTGTGCCCGTATGGAAGGCATGAAGAAGCGCAACACTAGTGCGAAGACAGCGAAGGATCCTAACAGCCGCATCAACAAAAGTTTGCGGAAGTGGAACTGCTGATGGCGTTCTTACAGTCAAACATACCGCACTTTAAATGTTGGGTTCGTAGGGAATATACGCACAATCACACGGCGTATCATGGTGAGTTTTTGCACGCTATGGTGATCGCCGTGACTACCATACCTAAGCGATGTCTTTCGTTTCAGGTCATCTTTACTGGCTGTGAGACAGACGATACCGATGAGCCTAACGTTCACGGTGGTGCTATGTGGGCACGTATGCCGATTACAGCGCTTGTAGGGGACACACCATTTCAAGAGTGGCCTGAACCCATGCCGGTTTGGTTGGCTCAACCGTGGGATTGTCCGTCGCATACACATAGTGTGTATGTACTAGATAGCTGTACTCCTTGTCCGTGGATGGCAAAGATTGACGGTAAGTTCTATCCAGCTAAGTATTATTTTACGGTGGACTATACAGAGTCCGATATCGCTGATGACCCAGCACAGCACAAACAAGCGCACGTGCTTGAGTTGCTAGACGCAGGGAAGTGGACAGGGAATATAGTGGCTTTGCCAAATAACCGTGTTCGCGTCACACGCCCAGCACAGTTTGAATTAGGAGAAGGTGCTCCAGACTTTATGCCTTCTAGGCATATCCATTACAGTAAGTCTGACCTAGACTACACGTTGGATGTAAACCAAGTTTTTGACAATCTCTACGCGGAGGGAGATGACGATGAAAATGATGAAGAAAGGCTATAAGCGTGGCGGCAAAATGCCTGACCTAAGCGGCGATGGCGAAGTCACTCAGGAAGATGTCCTGATTGGACGTGGCGTGCTTGATAAAAAAGGTAAGGCCAAAAAAGCTAAAAAGAAGCGTAGCGATGCTATGGATGCTGTTACGGGTACTGGCCCAGCGGCACCTCGTAAAGCTATGAAAAATGGTGGCATGACAATGAGAAAGAAAGGCTACGCTAAGGGCGGTAAGGTTCGTGGTGCAGGTATAGCGCGTAAAGGCACACGTCCTTGTAAGATGCGATAGGATGCGACGTTACTATAAGTCAGGCGGGAAGATATGTGCCAAGGGTAAGGCGTGGGCAAAGCGCACCTTTGACACGTACCCGTCTGCTTACGCAAACATGGCGGCGTCTAAATACTGCAAAGACCCTAATTATGCTAAGGGTGCTAAAGGCAAAAAGGCGAAGAAGTAATGGGTGAGTTGAAGAAGTGGCGAGATCAAGAGTGGGTTCGTATCGGTACCGATGGCGAAATCAAAGGCGAGTGCGGCACTTCTAAAGACAAAAAGAACCCTGACCGGTGCTTGCCTAGGAGTAAGGCGCAAAGCCTATCTAAGTCTGAACGTTCTTCGACAGCTAAAAAGAAGAAGCGTGAAGGTAAGAAAGGTAAGACTGTGGTCAAGAATACCAAGGAAGCTGAAGTAAAATTTAGTCATGGTGGTCTTGCCCGTCGTAAACGCTCAATAGCTCGCGGTTGTGGGGCTGTCATGGGTAACAGGCGCAAAAAGACGTTGTATACGTAAGGAGAGAAGTAATGGAAGTTTTTCAAAACGGAAGGTTCTCTAGTGGTAGTCCGGTCTACCAGATCGGCACTAAAAACGCAGATGGTACATACGTCACTGTCGTGTATGACCTGATGACTAAAGAGCAGGCAGAGGCTAAACTAGAAGCAATGGGTGTTAAAAAACCCATTGAAAAGAAGCCTGTAGCTAAGAAAAAAGCTCCAGCTAAGAAGAAATCTGCGAGTAAAAAGTAATGGCAACGTCAGGTACTACAGCATTCAACATGGACTTCACGGAGATCGCTGAAGAAGCGTGGGAGCGTGCTGGCCGAGAAATGCGCTCTGGGTACGATTTGCGTACTGCACGTCGGTCCATGAACCTGATGACCATTGAGTGGCAGAACCGTGGGATCAACTTGTGGACGATCGATGATGGCACTGTAAGCCTTGTTGCTGGCACGTCTGAGTACGATTTACCCGCCGATACAATAGATTTGCTAGAACAAGTCATACGTACCGGTGCAGGTAACCAATCGACACAATCTGACCTTACGATAAGTCGTATTAGCGTAAGTACTTACGCATCTATTCCAAACAAGTTATCACGTGGTAGGCCAATTCAAGTGTGGATAGAACGCCTACGAGATAACCCTAAGATCAACGTTTGGCCTGTGCCAGACTCCAATGACTATACCTTCCGTTACTGGAGGTTACGCCGCATTCAAGACGCAGGTGCAGGTGCTGAGACTTCAGACATGAACTTCCGCTTTTTCCCATGTCTTGTTGCAGGTCTTGCGTACCATATTGCTATGAAAGTGCCAGAACTTGCTGAACGTTTACCTATGCTCAAGCAAGCGTACGAAGAGCAGTTCGCTCTGGCGGCAGGCGAAGATAGAGAGAAAACACCAGCTCGTTTTGTTCCTCGCGCTATGAGGATCTGATATGGGTAATCGATTTGCGTCAAGTCAGAAAGCACTCGGCGTATGTGATGTATGTGGCTTTACGTACAAACTGCGTGAGCTACGTAATGTTTACAAAAAAGGACGTGATACAAACATTAAATCGTGTCCTGAATGTTGGGATGGAGATCACCCTCAGTTAAAGCTGGGAGAGTTTCCTGTTAATGACCCACAAGCGCTACGTGACCCACGTCCTGATTCCAATCAGTATGCGGCTAGCAGAGCGTTAATAGAGCCAGTCAAGCCGGTTGTCGGTACTGGATTTATAGGGCAAGCTGTAGTTCAGATTTCGTAGGAGTGAATACGATGCGTAAGCAAACACCAAAAACTGCTAAGAAGCCAAAGTCCAAGAACAAGCAAGTCAAGGTTCGTGGCACTGGTGCGGCTACAAAAGGACTCTATGCTCGCGGTCCTATGGGGTAAAGCATGAACTATACCGAGCTGAAAACTAACATTGAGGACATCACTGAAAACACGTTCACTGATGCACAGCTCGCTATGTTTACAGAACAGGCTGAACAGAAAATTTACAACACTGTTCAGATCCCCGCGCTCCGTAAGAACGTTACGGGCACACTAACTGCGAGTAATAAATACCTAGCCACACCTGCTGATTATCTGTATACCTATAGTTTAGCGGTTGTAGACGGTAGCGGTAATTACCATTTCTTGTTAAACAAGGATGTGAATTTTATTCGTGAAGCGTATCCAGTACAGACTACTACAGGATTACCTAAACACTACGCTAACTTTGATGATGATAGCTTTATTGTGGGACCAACTCCTGATAGCGGGTATACAATGGAGCTTCACTACGGGTATTACCCTGAGTCAATAGTAACGGCGGGTACTACGTGGTTAGGCGAAGAGTTTGATTCTGCGCTCTTGAACGGAGCGTTGGTGGAAGCCTTGCGTTTTATGAAAGGTGAGCCAGACCTCGTACAGATGTACGAGCGCATGTATGTACAGTCGCTGAAGTTACTCAAAAACCTTGGCGATGGTAAACTTCGTAGTGATACTTATCGTTCAGGACAACCTCAGATACCTGTAACTTAGGGGATAAAAGATGGCAATTACTCAAGCAATGTGCACGTCATTCAAGAAAGCGCTTCTTGATGGCGAAATGGATTTTAGTTCAGATACGTCGGCAACGTTCAAAATCGCGTTGTTTACTTCATCTGCAACTCTTGGAGCGTCTACAACGGCGTACTCAACAACGAACGAAGTTTCAGGGACTGGGTATACAGCAGGTGGTAACACGCTAACTGTTGTGGCTCCCACGACGTCTGGGACCACTGCGTTCCTAGACTTTGCAGATACAACGTGGTCTACCGCAACAATCACCGCACGGGGAGCGTTGATCTATAAGTCTGGTGGTGGCGACCCTGCCGTTGCCGTGCTTGATTTTGGTGCCGATAAAACGTCTACCGCTGGCGATTTTCAGATTCAGTTCCCTACAGCCGACGCGAGTAACGCCATTATTCGGATAGCGTAATGCCCTCCTCTGTCACGTATACAGGGTGGGGTTCTACCGCTTGGGGCCAAGGCTCTTGGGGTACGGATCTCACCATTGTAAGCGTCGATGGAGTAGGAGCTACCGGCGCAGTTGGCACTGTTGTTGTCGCCGCTGATGCCGATGTTAGTGTTACTGGATTAGAAGCGACTGGCGCACTTGGTAATGTTACTGTTACTGGTGCGGCTACAGTACAACCATCAGGGCTTGAAGCCACTGGTGGTATAGGAAACGTTCTTGTTGTTGCCGACGCTAACGTCGGCGTTACCGGTGTCGCCGGTACTTCCGCTTTAGGTTCTGTCACCGTCACTGCTGATGCAAATGTCAGCGTTACGGGGCTTTCTGCTACATCTGCGCTTGGTACGGTCGTTGTCGCCGCTGACGCAAATGTCAGTGTCACAGGAGAAGAAGCTACCACAGCCCTTGGTTCTGTCACTGTCACAGGTGATGCGAACGTATTCCCAACCGGTGTTGAGTCTACAGGTGCGGTAGGCACTGTCAGCGTTTCAGGTGATGCAAACCTCACAGTTACCGGTGTTGCTGGTACGACGGCGCTTGGCACGGTTGTTGCCACAGGTGACGCTATCGTCTCCCCATCAGGTCTTGAGGCTACTACTGGCCTTGGTTCTGTCACCGTTACCGGCACAGCAAACGTATCCCCAGCGGGGCTTGAAGCTACTAGCGCTATTGGTACAGTCTCCGTTGTTGCTGATGCTAATGTAAGTGTCACAGGAGAAGAAGCTACTGCGTCTCTCGGTACTGTTGCTGTAACGGGCGATGCCATTGTAACCCCGTCAGGTCTCGAAGCGACCGGCGCAATCGGAACTGTACACGTTGCGGTCGTTGTTGATGTTATAGTTACAGGAGTTGAAAGTACCGTAAGTTTAGGTACAGTAACTGTTACTGCTGGAGCAACTGCACTTCCAACGGGCGTAGAAGCCTCTGGTGCAGTAGGAAACGTGTTTATCTGGGGTGAAATACCTACGGATCAGACACCAGACTGGCAAGCGATTTCTGACGGACAAACGCCAACTTGGGGTAACATATCATCAGGCCAAACCCCAAATTGGCAGAACATTACAGATACGCAGAGTCCTTCTTGGGGTAATCTGGATACAGACCAGACGCCAAATTGGGACGATATAGCCGCTTGAGGACAAGAGAATGGCAACACAGTACACCAGCATACTTAAACTAGCGCTTCCCGTACAAGGCGAGCTTAGTGGTACTTGGGGCGATGTTGTAAACGACAACATCACTTCGATGGTAGAAGAAGCTATCGCAGGCCGCGCAGTTATCAATACATGGACCGCTAACTCCCACACACTGACTACTGCTGACGGTACGACCTCTGAGTCTCGTGCGGCAATTCTTACTCTGACTGACACAGGCACAGCGTTGACTGGTGCAGGTACGGTCATTTGTCCAGCGGCGTCTAAGATCTATATTGTCGAAAACGGCACAGGCCAGACGATCACTGTCAAAACATCTTCTGGTACGGGTGTTGCTGTACCCAACACCAAGAACATGGTGGTCTTTTGTGACGGCACAAACGTCGAAGAAGGCATCACAAACATTAACAGCCTTACACTTAATGGCGACGGCGCTACTGTTTCAAGCATCAAAGACGAAGACAACATGGCGTCTGACAGCGCCACAGCACTCGCTACTCATCAGTCCATCAAGGAGTATGTAGATTCTCAAGTTGGCTCTTTTGATACGCTGGCGGAAGTCCTTGCTCAAGGCAACACCACTGGCGGCACTGACATTGCTGTAGGCACGGGCGACGACATTACCTTTGCTGATTCTTCCAAGGCTATCTTCGGTGCTGGTAGTGACTTACAGATTTATCACTCAGGTAGCCACAGCTTCATAACTGATGCAGGCACTGGCGATTTATACATTGGAGCGTCCAACAATATCGCTTTAATGAATGCGGCGTTTAGTGAAAACAAACTTTTAGCCACTACTGATGGCGCGTTAAACCTTTACTACGACGGGTCGCTCAAATTCGCCACGACGAGTTCGGGTGTCGACATTACGGGAACTGCTGTCACAGACGGCGTTACCTCTGCTGGCGATGCGGCAATCACAGGCGGCTCTTCTGGCTCTACTGTATTGACGCTGACAAGTAATGCATTGGCTGATACGCCGTTGATGGTCTTCCAAAGAACAGGCGGAGCAGTAGCAGGAAAGCTGGCGTATGAAGACACCAACACTGCAATGTCTTTTGGTACGACTACTGCACATGAACTGAAGTTTTTGACCAGCAATACTGAGCGTATGCAGATAGATTCCTCTGGCAACTTGCTGGTGGGTGGCAAAACAGGTCTTACCGATACCGGCGTAGGTCATGCTTTTGGTGGCGGCTCAAACGCAGGTCTTTCGTATCATACGACTGACGGAACTATTGCTATGTCTTTGAACAGGCTGACAAGCGATGGAGGTATTTTAAGGTTTGTAAAAGATGGCACTACAGTCGGCAGTATTGGTACTTCAGCGGGGCACTTTTATGT